>WNFV01000094.1_pt1 | contig 95796 bp, 92 predicted proteins | sample 5400101 | NCBI WGS metagenome assembly WNFV01 (sample SAMN13153361, study PRJNA577476) | soil metagenome | isolation source: 115 cm soil or saprolite under grassland replicate 1 | place: USA:California | collected 2016-06-15
CCGCTCGACCGACACCACGCGCTCGTCCTCGGCGGTGGAGAACACGATCACGCCCTGGGTCGAGCGCCCGGCGATGCGGATGCCGTCGACCGGGCAGCGGATGAGCTGGCCGCCGTCGGTGACCAGCATGATCTGGTCGGCCTCCTCCACCGGGAAGGACGCGACCACGCGGCCGGTCTTACCGGTCAACGCCATGGCGACGATGCCTTTGCCGCCGCGGCCGGTGGTGCGGTACTCGTAGGACGAGGAGCGCTTGCCGAAGCCGCGCTCCGACAGCGTCAGCACGAACTGCTCGGCCGCCGACATCTCCACATAGCGCCGCTCGCCGAGCTCGATGGCGTCATCGACCGCAGGTTCTTGCGCCTCGTCGGCGTCGGCGACGACCTCTTCCTCGCCGTTGGTGCCGCGGCGCACCGCATTGGCGCGCTTTAGATAGGCGGCGCGCTCCTCGGCGCCGGCGTCGAGGTGGCGCAGGATCGAGAGCGAGATCACCTTGTCGCCTTCGGCGAGCGCGATGCCGCGCACGCCCATCGAGGTGCGGCCCTGGAACACGCGCACGTCGGTGACCGGGAAGCGGATGCATTGGCCGCCCGCGCTGGTCAGCAGCACGTCGTCGCGTTCGGTGCAGATCTGCACGTCGACGATCGCCTCGCCCTCGTCCAGCTTCATGGCGATGATGCCGGAGCGGCGCACGTCGACGAAATCGGACAGCTTGTTGCGGCGCACGGTGCCGCGCGTGGTGGCGAACATCACGTCGAGCTCGCCCCAGGTCTTCTCGTCCTCCGGCAGCGGCATGACGGTGGTGACGAGCTCGCCGTGCTCGAGCGGCAGGATGTTGATCAGCGCCTTGCCGCGCGCCTGCGGCGCCGCCTGCGGCAGCCGCCAGACCTTCTCCTTGTAGACGCGGCCGTGGGAGGAGAAGAACAGCACCGGCGTGTGGGTGTTGGCGACGAACAGGCGGGAGACGAAGTCCTCCTCGCGCGTCTGCATGCCGGCGCGGCCCTTGCCGCCGCGCTTTTGCGCCCGGTAGGTGGAGAGCGGAACGCGTTTGACGTAGCCGAGATGCGAGACCGTCACCACCATGTCCTCGCGGTGGATCAGGTCCTCGTCCTCCATCTCGCCTTCCTGGTCGAGGATGACGGTGCGGCGCGGGGTGGCGAACTTCGCCTTCACGGCGTTGAGCTCGTCCTTGACGATGGTCTGGATGCGCGCCCGCGAGCGCAGGATGTCGAGATAGTCGGCGATCTCGTCGGCGAGCTTGTCGAGCTCGGCCTTGATCTCGTCGCGGCCGAGCGCGGTGAGGCGCTGCAGGCGCAGGTCGAGGATGGCCTTGGCCTGCTCGGCGGACAGCTTGTAGGTGCCCTCGCCCGAGACCTTGTGGCGCGGATCGTCGATGAGCGTGATCATCGCCTCGACGTCCCGCGCCGGCCAGTCGCGCGCCATCAGGGCCTCGCGCGCCTCGTTGGCATCCTGGGAGGCGCGAATGAGCCGGATCACCTCGTCGATATTGGCGACCGCGATGGCGAGCCCGACCAGCACATGGGCGCGGTCGCGCGCCTTGCCGAGCAGATGCTTGGTGCGCCGGGAGATCACCTCCTCGCGGAAGGCGACGAAGCAGGTGAGCAGGTCCTTGAGGGTCATCACCAGCGGACGGCCGCCGTCGAGCGCCACCATATTGGCGCCGAAGGTCGACTGCAGCGGCGTGTAGCGGTAGAGCTGGTTGAGCACGACGTCGGCCATGGCGTCGCGCTTGAGCTCGACGACGACCCGGTAGCCGTCGCGATCCGACTCGTCGCGCAGCGCGGCGATGCCGTCGATCTTCTTCTCGCGCCACAGCTCGCCGATGCGCTCGACCATGGCGGCCTTGTTCACCTGGTAGGGGATCTCGCTGACGATGATCACCTCGCGATCCCCGCGCAGCGTCTCGATCTCGACCTTGCCGCGCATGACGATCGAGCCGCGGCCGAGGTGATAGGCGGCGCGGATGCCCTGACGGCCGAGGATGATGCCGCCGGTCGGGAAGTCGGGACCCGGGATGATGCCGTTGAGCTCGTCGATGCCGAGGCCCGGGTTGTCGATCAGTGCGATGCAGGCGTCGATCACCTCGCCGAGATTGTGCGGCGGGATATTTGTCGCCATGCCGACCGCGATGCCGCCGGCCCCGTTGACCAGCAGGTTCGGGAAGCGCGCCGGCAGCACCGCCGGCTCTTTTTCGTTGCCGTCGTAATTGGGCTGGAAATCGACCGTGTCCTTGTCGATGTCGTCGAGCAGCTCCATGGCCGGCCTGGCCAGGCGGCATTCGGTGTAGCGCATGGCCGCCGGCGGATCGCCGTCGACCGAGCCGAAATTGCCCTGGCCGTCGATCAGCGGCAGGCGCATGGAGAAATCCTGCGCCATGCGCACCAGCGCGTCGTAGATCGCCTGATCGCCGTGCGGGTGGTATTTGCCCATCACGTCGCCGACCACGCGCGCCGACTTCACGTATTTCTTGTCGGGGGTGTGCCCCTGCTCGTGCATCGAGTAGAGGATGCGCCGGTGCACCGGCTTGAGGCCGTCGCGCGCGTCCGGCAGCGCGCGCGCCACGATCACGCTCATGGCGTAATCGAGGTAGCTGCGCTTCATCTCCTCGGTGATGGAGACGGGGCGAATATCGGACGGGCCGGGGTTTTCCGGCTGCTGGTCGTCGGTGTCTGCCAAGAAAAAATCCTGAAGCGGTTCGAGCCCAAATGCTTAGCTGATTCACGACTGCGGCGCCACCCGAAATCCGCCGTTGGATCGAGCTATTTTTAGATGGGAATTCAGAGACTTATCGTCAAGTGCGAGAATGGTTTTTGGGTCGCCGCAAAGCCGCCGCCAGGCGCGATTGGCGCATATTCGGCCCCGAGCCGGCGACGGCCGAATATCGATCGGTCTTCGGTCGGCGACAAGCCGCGATGGGTTGACCGACGGCGTCCGCAAAAAGTGGCGCCCGGAGGGAAATCCGGGCGCCAAAGCGCAACAGCGCTACTGCCGCTGCGGGCTATCCTGTGGGGCGGGATTGTCCTGCTGATCGCCTTGGCTGCCTCGACCGGTGCTCTGATCCTGAGCGGCCGGTGGCTGTTGCGCCTGGCCGGACAGCCCGACCAGCGCCAGCGTCTGTTGGTCCATCTGGCCGGTCGGCTGCAGCCCCGCTCGGCTCTGGAACCTGCTCAAGGCAGCCCTGGTGCGCGGACCAAAAACTCCATCCACCTCGCCGGCGTCGAATCCATTGTCGTTGAGCGCCTGCTGCAGCTGCCGGACCTGGTCCTCGCTGAGATTGATCGCGGCACCGTTCTGGCTTGCGCCGGGCTGCGCTTGCGGCGTCACATTTCCCTGCTGCGCCAGCGCCGGAAACGACACCGCAAGCGGCAGGGCGATGAGAGTCGTGAAAACAAGCTTATTCATGGTACGCTCCGGTTGCTGATTGTTGACACGGTGCCAACGCCGGCATTCTGCGAATGTTTCGAAATCTCTTTCAGGTCCGAAGCCGCGGCGATCAAAATCACTTGAGCAAAACGAGATGCATGTCCCGGCCGCGGAACTCGCGCGCGCCTTTGTTCCGCGCTGCCGGGTCGGATCGTCAATGGCCGAACACAACCGCGTACATGATGCGGCCGGGCACGAACGTAAAGAGGCCGGCGATGACCAGCGCGCCGGTAAAGATCGCGATCATGGCGTTGCGGTGACTGGCGACCCGATGGCGCCACGCATGCATAACCGCGAGCGGAAGGGTCGCCAGCGTGAAGATCGAGAGCAGATGGATCGGGCTCCACTCCCGCCAGGTCCGCAGCTCATGGATCCAGAATGAGCTCAAGCTCACCGCCACCATGAGCACGACCCAGATCCAGCCGATGGTCCGGTGCGGCAGCGTGCCCTTGGGCGCGGCCAGCTGCACCACGCCGAGCGCGAAGGCCGTCATGGCCGCGAAGGCATGCAGCTGGATGGCGGGACTGGCATTGAGCAGCGGTGCAAGCGACACGGATGATTCTCCGTACCAGGGATCAGAAGTCAGTGCAGCGAGCGCTCGCGCGCGCTGCGCAACACGCGTGCGATTTCGGCGGGCGCGGTCTCCGGGTCGGTCAGCGCCGCCTGATCGCAGGTGACCTCGCGATAGACCGCCATCTGGGTATCGAGCGAGCGCGCCTGATGGTGGAGAAAAAATCCGCTGGCGCGCTCGCGCGCACCCGGCGCGCCGGCGATCGCCACCACCGGCGTGCGCTCCGCATAGGCGCCTGCGACCGCATTGACCAGGTTGAAGGCCCCTGCCCCATAGGTAACCACCGCGACGCTCAGCCCGGAGTGAAAGCGCGCCGCCGCGTCGGCGGCGAAGCCGACCGCGGGCTCGTGGCTGAGCGTGTAGTGGGGAAGAATCCCGCTTTCCTCGATGACCTTGAAGAACGGCAGCACGAAATCGCCGGGAATCCCGAAGATTTCGCGGGCGCCGTGGCCTTGAGGCCCTGCAGCAACGAGGTCGCGAGCGTCGGCATGGCGCGACTCTGCGCATCCGCGCCGCGAATGCAAATGCGCCGTTGGCCGGCCAAGCTCAGGCCGACTCTCGGCGTCTACTGAGCCCCGAAAGGCGTGCTGGGCGTTCAGGCTGGGCGGCAGCGGAGCTTGTTTCGCTTCCAGGAGGTGACCTGGATGGCGGTGCCGCAAGGGCTGACGCCGGTGACCGTTCCCCAAACGTCGACGCCGACGCCCGGCGGAATGAAAGGGTTGGCGCCGAGCAGCGCATAGGTCCTGCCGCCTGAGGTTACGCCGAGGCAGAACGGCGGGATCGTATGGGTGCAGCCGCGAGCCACCGGGCCATCGACTTTCGCCCGCTTCTTGGTGGCGGCCTCCGAGCCGGTCACCGCCAACGACCCGCAAAGCGCGATCGTCAAAGTCAGCCAATGTCTTGCTGCCATTTTACCCTCCCACACAACTGTACTACACGACACGACTGTAATTGCAGGAGCAAGACATCTCAACTGAGAATTTGACCGGGATTCGACCGCGACGGCGCGGTCACCACAGCCGGGGCTTCCAGATCATGAGCACGAAGATCGCGATCACTCCGGCAAACGCCGGCCAACCGAGCCAGAACCAGACGCGAAAGAGCCGGAAGTAACCGGCGGGAAGCTCGGCGCCCTTTGCTGCCGCATAGGCCGCGATGTCGCGCAACCGAAGCTGAATCCAGACCACCGGCAGCCAGCACAGGCCGACGATCACGTCGCGTGACGCGCCGCACCAGCAGCAACAATCCGAGCGCGATGTCGAAGATCGCGCCGCCGACCAGGATGACGTCGGCCAGGACCCCGCGCACCCCCGCCTCGGTGAGCTGCGCCATCGCCGACGCCCGGCCCGACCCGAGCACGATGACGCCGGTAGCGAACCAGAACAAAGCCAGCGCCCCGATCGCAACCGGCTTGATGAGATAGAGCCGCGCGAACCAGCGGTCCTGCACGCTCGCGGGCTGCGCCGCGAGTACGTCGCCGAGGCTCTTCGGCGATGCCCACGATTTGGATGCGGCTATCGGCGCCGATCAGCGGCCTCAGCCACGGCAGCCCGGCGAGCCCGCGCAGCATCGCAGTCCCGCCATAGACCGCGGGCGCGAGCACGAGCGCGGGACGCAGGATCACCCAGTCGAGATCGAGTTGTTGGAGATGCGCTTCGGCCTCCGCCTTGCTGCGGGAGAAGCTCGTTGGGCCTTCGCGCTCGGCGCCGATCGCCGAGACATGGACGACGCGGCGGATGCCGACCTGCGCGCAGGCGTCGAACAGCGCCGAGGTCGCCTCCACATGCACGCGGCGGGTATCGTCGCGCGCACTGTCTTGCAGCACGCCGACGCAGTTCACCACCGCGTCGATGTCGGCCAGCAAGGGCCGCCACGCCGCGGCACTCGTGAGCCGCGCAAAGTCGGCCGCCACCCAGCGCGCATAGGGGAACCGCCGCGCCTCGCTTAGCGAGCGGCCGGCGCCGACCACAGCATGTCCGTCGCGATGCAGGCGCGCGAGGCAGGCCGAGCCGATCAGGCCGTAGGCCCCCGTCACCAGGACGCGCATGAGGAACTCGGCGTCCCCAACATGTCGCGCGGCCGGCACGACAAGACACGACTGCCCGGGCCAGGAGCGGGTGGCCTATCTCTCCGCGCGCTTTCTGGAATCCCGAAATGCGGCTGCGAGTTGCGCCGCATGGTCCGGGCGGCGTCCGTCAAAAAGGAATCTCGTCGTCCATTTCGCCGCGCTTGCCGGCGCCGGCCATGGCCGGTTGCTTCTCGCGTGTCGAGGGGCCGGAGGAACCGAAATCGGCGCCATTATCAGAGCCGGGCTCGCCGCCGCGCTCGCCGGCCCGGTCGAGCATGGTGAGCTGGGAGTTGAAGTTCTGCAGCACCACTTCGGTCGTGTACTTGTCCTGGCCGGACTGGTCCTGCCATTTGCGGGTCTGCAGCTGGCCCTCGAGATAGACCTTCGAGCCCTTCTTCAGATATTGCTCGGCGATCCGGCAAAGCCCCTCGCTGAAAATCACCACGCGGTGCCACTCGGTCCTCTCGCGGCGCTCGCCGGTGGCCTTGTCGCGCCAGCTCTCCGAGGTGGCGACGCTCAAATTCGCGATCGGGCGGCCGTCCTGGGTGCGCCTGATCTCGGGATCCTTGCCCAGATTGCCGACCAGGATCACCTTGTTGACCGAACCTGCCATGATCTTCTCCTGCTCAATCGCCCAAATGCCCTCGTCACAAGAACCCTAGGCACAAGTGGGAACCCAAGTCGCCATTGCCACCGACGTCATCCGGCTTTTCCACAAGTGGGTGCGGCTGGCCGGATGGCTGGGCAATGTTCTCTATTTGTTCTAGCATGTCTTTGAGCCGCCTTCAACTGCCTTCATATTGATTTCGCCATGGCGAGGATGATGTTGGCGCGGAAAATCCCGCACTCATGATCGCCGATTGAATCAAAGATCGAAAACGGGAGAAGGCCGGCTCAGTTGGCGGCCTCCTCGCTATGCGGCGTAAGCCTCCACGGCTTCCGGGATCAGTATCTGGCGACCACCGGCCCCCAGCCCCAGCGCAGATTGAGGCCGGCTCTCAGGACACTCTTGCGTTCGCGAATGTCGATATTGTCGTTGAACACCCCTGCCGGCGTGACGAACGTGAGCGTGCGCGTTCCAAAGTCGTAGTAGTTATATTCGATAAACCCGGACAGGTAATTGGTGAAGGCATATTCACCGCCGACACCAACGGTCCAACCGCCGCGCGTCTCATCCGCCGAAGAGATCAGTACGCCGGTGAGCAGGTCAAATCGGTCGTAGTTGTCGCGCTCCCATGCACCACCGCCCTTCACGTAGCCGAGGAAGCGGTCCCAGGCATAACCGACCCGGGCGGTCACTGTTGCCAGCGATCTGACTCGCGTATGGTTGGTCGTGAGGTCGACGACTGGGTCGGCGTTGGAGCCCTTTGCGTCGGTCCAGGCATAGTCGCCTTGAATGCCAATCACGAAACCGCCGGCGAACTGATAATCGCAGCCGGCCTGAACACCGCCCAGCCAGCTGTCGGCGTCATGGCTGCCGAGCCCAAGCGCGGGGTCCGGCGGTGCGAGCGTCCAATCCTTCCTTGCCCACAGGCCGCCCACGTGACCGCCGATGTAGCAGCCGGTCCATCTCCAGGTCGTCACGACCGGCGGCGGAGCCTTGTAGATCGGCGCCTTGACGGGCAGGTCGGCCGCTTGTGCCTGCCCCGCGATCAATGCCGCAAGAGCCAGGCTTCCGAATAACAGGTTCCTCATGACACACTCCCCGATCTGCGCCCCCACGCATTTCAGAGGTCATCGTAGCCCAACGATCGATTGAATCCTGTTACGGCTCGGCCACACCTTGCCAGGAACTTACTTGTTGCTTGGCTCGTGAGCGGCGCGTTTCACTTGCTTTGGGCGAGCAGGCCTCGGACGCGCCAGATACCGACCATCACGCATACCGGAAAGGCCGACGGCCGGAATCCGCATCACAACGCGCCTTGCAGAAACCGCAGCAGGTGCGGCGCGGCCTGGGCGCCGTAGCTGCCGGGCTCCTCGACCGGGTCGCTGGCCCAGAAATGGCCTGAGCCCGGCACGACGATGGTGCGCGCGAAGAATCCGGCCTGCTTCAGCGCGGTGAGGAAGGCCTGCGACTGCGTCTGCGGGTCGACGATGTCGTCGTTGGTGCCGTGGATCAGCAGAAAGCGCGTCCTGGTCTTTTCGTTCTTGTCGACCGTGGCATGGCTCATCGGCGAGGCGTCGAAATAGGTGCGGCGGCTCTGCATCGGCGAGACGCCGAGGAATTTCTCGGTGATCTGGTCGCGCGGGCGCGTGATCTGGTCGTGGTGCCATTGCGCCTGCATGTCGTAGACGCCATAGAAGCCGACGACCGCCTTCACGTTGGCAGCCGTCGCGGCGTGGGGATCGCTGCGGTATTCGGTGGAGAACAAGGGTTCATCGCCGGCCAGCGCCACCAGCGCGGCGAGGTGCGCGCCCGCTGAATCGCCCATCAAGCCGATGCGATCGGGATCGACGCCGAGTTGCGCCGCGTTGGCGCGCACAAACTGGACGGCGGCTTTGACGTCATAGACTGCGGCCGGATAGCTTTTCGCGCCCGGCTTCGACAGACGGTAGCGGACCGCGAACACCGCGACGCCGTTCTTGGCGAGAAACGGTCCCCAATGCCGATAGAATACCGGACTGCCGATCTGCCAGCCGCCGCCGTGCACGGCGATCAGGGCCGGCGCCTTGTCGAGGCCCTTCGGCAGGTAGAGATCGCCGGCAAGCTTGACGCCATCGTGCTCGCCAAATTCGACATTGGGTCGCATCGTGACTCCGTAGGTCTGGGCATGGGCGTTCACGCCGGTGACCAGCAATGCGAGGGCACACCATCCCAGCAAACCCTTCATGGTCGCCTCCTCCAAAATCTCGCCCAATCCTTTGGGCATTCTTGACCCAGCCTCTCACCCCGCCTGAGGCGTTGTCCACAGCCGCGAGGCGGCCGAATGGCGGGCTCCTCGACGGACTAGCGGAACGCGACCGTTCTCACTACGTTCCTTGAAGTCCGTGCGCGGGGTGCTGCGTCAGGACGCTCCTATGACCGCGCCGATATCACCGCGCCGACGGACCGCATGAACGACCTCTTCGACAAGAGCAGCCCTCGACCCCCGCGCCGCCCCGATGCCCGCGTGATCGCGATCCGCGGCGCGCGCGAGCACAATCTGAAAGATATCGACGTCGAGATTCCGCGCGACCAGCTGGTGGTGTTCACCGGGCTGTCAGGCTCGGGCAAGTCCTCGCTCGCCTTCGATACCATCTACGCCGAGGGCCAGCGCCGCTACGTCGAGAGCCTCTCCGCCTATGCGCGCCAATTCCTGGAGATGATGCAGAAGCCCGACCTCGACCAGATCGACGGCCTCTCGCCCGCGATCTCGATCGAGCAGAAGACCACCTCGCGCAACCCGCGCTCGACCGTCGGGACGGTCACCGAAATCTACGACTACATGCGGCTCTTATGGGCGCGCATCGGCGTGCCCTATTCGCCCGCCACCGGCCTGCCGATCGAAAGCCAGACCATTTCCCAGATGGTCGACCGGGTGATGGCGCTGCCGGAGGGCACGCGGCTCTATTTGCTGGCGCCGGTGGTGCGCGGCCGGAAGGGCGAGTACCGCAAGGAGCTCGCCGACTACATGAAGCGCGGCTTCCAGCGCGTGAAGATCGACGGCAAGTTCTACGAGATCGCCGAGGCGCCCGCGCTCGACAAGAAATTCAACCACGACATCGACGTGGTGGTGGACCGGATCGTGGTGCGTTCCGACATTGCGACGCGGCTGGCGGACTCGCTGGAGACGGCGCTGAAGCTCGCCGACGGATTGGCCGTGGTCGAGTTCGCGGACGCGCCACTTGCGCCACCTCCCCCTGAAAGGGGGAGGTCGACGCGCGAAGCGCGTCGGGTGGGGGTCACCAACGCGCAAGCATCCACCCCCCTCCCCACCCCTCCCCCTCAAGGGGGGAGGGAGCAGACCGAGTCCGCGGAAAAAAAGGTCGCCAAAATCCACGACCGTAGCGGGCCCGAGCGCCTGATCTTCTCGGAGAAATTCGCCTGCCCGGTCTCCGGCTTCACGATTCCGGAGATCGAGCCGCGGCTGTTCTCGTTCAACAATCCGTTCGGCGCCTGCCCGGCCTGCGGCGGGCTCGGCGTCGAGCAGCATATCGACGCCGACCTGGTCATCCCGGACCGGGAGCGGACCCTGCGCAACGGCGCGATCGCGCCGTGGGCGAAGTCGTCGAGCCCTTACTACATCCAGACCCTGCAGGCGCTCGGCAAGCACTACAAGTTTACGCTCGACACCAAGTGGAAGGACCTGCCGAAGCGGACGCAGGAGGCGATCCTGCACGGCTCCGGCGACGACGCCATCAAGTTCACCTACGACGACGGCATGCGCTCGTACCAGACCACGAAACCGTTCGAAGGCGTGGTGACCAACCTCGAGCGGCGCTGGCGCGAGACCGAGAGCGACTGGGCGCGCGAGGAGATGGCGAAATACTTCACCGACATCCCCTGCGCCGCCTGCAACGGCTACCGGCTCAAGCCGGAGGCGCTGTGCGTCAAGCTCGCCGGCCTGCATATCGGCGAGGTCGCCGAAATGTCGGTGAAGCGGGCGGGCGAGTGGTTCATCACGCTACCCAAGGAGCTCACCCCGAAGCAGAACGAGATCGCCGTGCGGGTGCTCAAGGAGATCCGCGAGCGGCTGAAATTTTTGGTCGACGTCGGGCTCGAATATCTCACCCTCGCCCGCGCCAGCGGCACCTTGTCGGGCGGCGAGAGCCAGCGCATCCGGCTCGCCTCGCAGATCGGCTCGGGGCTGACCGGCGTGCTCTACGTGCTCGACGAGCCGTCGATCGGCCTGCACCAGCGCGACAATGCGCGGCTGCTGGAGACGCTCAAGCGGCTGCGCGACCTCGGCAACACCGTGATCGTGGTCGAGCACGACGAGGACGCCATCCGTACCGCCGACCATGTGCTCGACATCGGCCCCGGCGCCGGCATCCATGGCGGCCATATCGTCGCCCAGGGCACGGTCGACGATCTGGTCGCCAGTCCAGCGTCGATCACCGGCAAATATTTGTCAGGCGAGCTGGTGGTCGGCATTCACGAGCGGCGGCCGAAGAACCCGCGCCGCACCCTCAAGCTCGTCAACGCGCGCGGCAACAACCTCAAGAACGTCACCGCTGAGATCCCGCTCGGCCTGTTCACCTGCGTCACCGGCGTCTCCGGCGGCGGCAAGTCGACGCTGCTGGTCGACACGCTCTACAAGGCGACCGCGCGCAAGCTCAACGGCGCCAGCGAGGCCCCTGCCGCGCACGAGCGCATCGAAGGGCTCGAGCACCTCGACAAGGTGATCGACATCGACCAGTCGCCGATCGGGCGCACGCCGCGCTCGAACCCCGCCACCTATACCGGCGCGTTCACGCCGATCCGCGAATGGTTCGCCGGCCTGCCCGAGGCCAAGGCGCGCGGCTACGAGCCCGGCCGCTTCTCGTTCAACGTCAAGGGCGGGCGCTGCGAGGCCTGCGAGGGCGACGGCGTGATCAAGATCGAGATGCACTTTCTGCCGGATGTCTACGTCACCTGCGACGTCTGCAAGGGCAAGCGCTACAACCGCGAGACGCTCGAGGTCACGTTCAAGGGCAAGACCATCGCCGACGTGCTCGACATGACGGTCGAGGAGGCGTTGGAGTTCTTCAAGGCGGTGCCGCGGGTGCGCAACGTGCTTCAGCTGCTGCACCGGGTCGGTCTCGACTACATCCATGTCGGCCAGCAGGCCACCACGCTCTCCGGCGGCGAGGCGCAACGCGTCAAGCTCGCCAAGGAGCTGTCGAAGCGCGCTACCGGCCGCACCTTGTACATTCTCGACGAGCCGACCACCGGGCTTCATTTCCACGATGTGGCGAAGCTACTGGAAGTGCTGCACGAGCTGGTCGACACCGGCAACACCGTGGTGGTGATCGAGCACAATCTCGAGGTGATCAAGACCGCCGACTGGATCATCGACCTCGGCCCGGAAGGCGGCGATGGCGGCGGCGAGATCGTGGCCGCGGGGACGCCCGAGGAGATCGTCAAGGTCAAGCGCAGCTATACCGGGGCGTTCTTGGCGCCGGTGCTGGGGCGGCGGGAGGCGAAGCGGAAGGCGCGGACCGAGGCGGCGGAGTGAGGTTTATGCATTGGGTCTACCGGTCCTGGTTCAACCGCTCGCGACCGGCTGTCCAGGCTGGCGCTTTATGGTAGTGATTTCCCATGGCGATGGATGTCGAAGCCGAGATTCGTGACCTGAAGCGCCGCGTCAGCGAGATCGAAGGCTCGTTCGGGTTCTTGACCCAGCAGATCAAGAGCGTTCACAAGGACTTGCTCGCGTTCCAGGCGAGAACGGAGCAACGACTCGACAAGGTCGACGGCAGATTCGACAAAGTCGATGGCAGGCTCGACAAGGTCGATGGGCGCCTCGACCGGGTCGAAAAAGGCGTTCGGGTCCTGCGCGAGGACATGCCCGGAATTGTCGGCAGCACCATGCGCGAGGTGCTGCGCGAGCAGCGCCGGAAGCCGCGCAAGGCGCCGTAACCGGAAGCTGGTGCCGCACAGGATCGCCAGATGCCCATCATCAGCGCGAGCGATTTCCAGAAACGCGTCGGCGAGTTCAGCGATATCGCTCGGCGCGAGCCGGTAACCGTGACGCGGCATGGCAGGCCGTCACTGGTGCTGCTCTCGGCCGAAGATTACGAGCGGCTCAAGCAGATCGAGCAGTATGCCACCAGGGCGATCAAGGTGTCGCAGCTGCCCAAGCGAACGATCAAGGCGATCAAGGACGCCAAGCTGTAGCCCGGATGAGCGAAGCGACATCCGGGATCAGTGGTCACGGCGCGACCCGCATTTCGCTGCGCTCATGCGGGCTACATGCTAATACCGCTACCCCTCGCGGTTGGGCGTGCCCAGGATGTGGCTCTTGGGCGGCAGCATCAGGTTGTCGAAGTTCTGCGTGAACATCGCCGCCGCGAAGAACGCCACCGCTCGCAGCCTGTCGGTGCCGACATTGGCGAGGTTGTGCCGCACGTTGGTCGGCAGGACGAAGACGCTGCCGGGCCCGACCGGATAGCTGCGGTCTTCGGTCTGCAGCTCGCCCTTGCCGGCGATGATGTACTGCGTCTCCTCGTGGCATCGGTGTGCCAGCCGAGCTGGCCGCCCGGCTCGATCTCGTAGACGATGGTCGACGACTGGCTCGCCCCGTGGTCGCCATAGACTGCGAAGGCGGCGTCCCACAGGACTTTGGGGTTGTCCGCCGCTCGAACCTGAATGCGCTCCAGTTTTTCGGTGGCGACGACGGCCACCGACGGGAGCGGCGACTTGCCGCCGTTCCGCTTGCTCTCGCTGGTCTGCAGTTTGCCGGCTGGTGCTGGGGTCATGTGCCGCTCCTGGGAGTGTGCTCGGTAGCGGCACAAGCCCCCCTGCGGCGCGAGCGTCAACGGCGTGCGGGATTCGCGGTTATGCGGCGGTTTCGGACCAGTGCCGGATTCGCTTCAACACCCACGCATCACGAAGCCGGTCATGCGGATGCAACGGCGCCGCCCGCTCACTTCATCTGGTCGGCGAGCCGCTCGATGGCCGGCTTCCAGAGCTCCTGCTGGTCGCGGATGAACGCCGTCACCTGTGGCGGCGACATCGGCCGCGCGAACGAGCCGCGCGTGGCGAGTTGCTCCTTGACGTTCGCCATGTCGAGCGCGGCGCGCAACCCTTCGCTCGCCTTGGCGATGATCGGCTCCGGCGTGCCGTTCGGCGTCAGCACTGCCTGCCAGCCGGAGGCGATCAAGCCGGGCACCGTTTCGGAGATGGTCGGCAGGTCCGGGACGCTCGGCAGGCGCTTGGCGGCGCCGACCGCGAGCGGCACGAGACTGCCCGATTGAAATGCCGGCGCGAGGCCGGTGTAGCCCTCGATCATGATCTCGATGCGCCCGGCGTAGACGTCGGCGACCGCCTGGGCGGAGTTGCCGCTGTAGGGGACCATCTGCAGTTTGATGCCGGTCCGCAGCTGCAGCAACTCGCCGGTCAGGTGCGTGAGGCGGCCGACGCCGGTCACCGCATAGGAGAGTTCGCCGGGCTTCCGCTTCGCGAGTTCGATCAGCTCCCGCAGCGTCTTGATTCCGAGCTTCGGCGATACGCCGACCGCGAGCGGCTGGTCGACGGTGTAGCCGACCGCCGCGAAGTCGCGCGGCACCATCAGCGGCAGGTTGGGCGCCTTGCCGGGCACGGCGAGGAACACCGACAGCGCCGGCGCGTACAACGTATAACCGTCCGCCGCCGCCTGGACGGCGATCTGGGCCGATATGGCGCCGGCGGCGCCGGGCTGGTTCACGAGCACCACTTGCTGGTTCCAGTGCTTGCTCATGCCATCGGCGATGATGCGCAGGCCGGTATCGACCGCGCTGCCGGGCGAGGAATCGGAAATAAGCCGTATCGGCCGGTTCGGATAGTCCGCCTGCGCCCACGCCGCGTTTGCCGCCGCCACGGCTAGCAGCACGAGGCTCACCATCCTCATCCAATGTCGTTGCATGCTTCTCTCCGTCGCGACCTCGGCAAGCATAGCTCGAATGAGCGCAGCGAAATCTGCGCTGAATAGTCACGGCATGAACGGCATTTCGCTGCGCTCATGCGGGCGACGCGCGCCGCCCCGCCCTCACGCCGCCGGCTTCTCGATGATCAGATTGCCGTCGTCGTCGACCGACAGGCCGGTCTTGCGCGCTTCCGCGACCACCGAGGGGTGCCAATCGACCTTGCCGGCGTCGGGGCCGCCGATGATCGCCATCAGCAGCGCGTCCGCCCGCTCGGAGAGATTGCGGAAGCCGCGGTAGATGCCGATCGGCACGTTGCAGACATCGCCCTCGTCGAGATCGACCGTGCGCTCCTGTTCGCCTTCCAGCCAGAACACCTGCCAGCGCCCCTTCACCGGGATGAACACCTCTTCGGTCGCGTGCCGGTGGAGCGCGGCGCCTTTGCCCTTGGGCGCGCGGACATAGGTGATCGAGAAGCCGTGCGCGCCCGCCTTCACATTGGGCTCGAGCGCCGGGTTTTCGGTGACGCCCATGCCCACCATGTTGATGATCTCGCGCTGGTAGGCGGGAATGCGCTGGTCGAGGAACGCCACGTCCGCGCCTTTGACGGTCTTCGCGCGCGCGACGTTGTCGCGCTCCATGGCCTCCTTCGAGATGCGTGGAACCGGCTTGCCTGCAATCCGTGGGTCGACGATTGGCATGCGTCTCCTCCCTTGTCGTTTGCGCAGCAAGCGTAGCCCGGATGAGCGAAGCGACATCCGGGGTCAGCCTCTCCGCATGTCACCCGCATTTCGCTGCGCTCATGCGGGCTACGTACTAACCGGCCTTGACGTGCCTCCCCACGAACGCCACCATGCGCTCGAACATGTCGCCGGTCTGCGACAGGTCCGGCGAGTGACCGGCGTGCCGCTCGGCGTCGATATATTCCAGCGTGATCTCGCCGCCGGCCTTTTGGTAGTTCGCGACGAAACGCTGCGGCTCGTTGCCGAGGAAATTCGACTCCACGTCCTTGTAGTCGTGCATGCCGTCGCCGCGCCCCTGGAACCAGATCGCCGGCGGGGTGAGCACGGGCTCGCCGCGTTCGAGCGCGAGCATCGGATTGCCCTCCGCCATGTTGGCCTCGGAGCGCCAGTAGGAGTCGTGTCGCGCGATGATGGATTTCGGCCAATCCGGCGGATTGGCGCCGTCGCGCGCGCGCTTGGCGAGCCGGTAGCGGCTGAGCGGATTGATCACCGGCCACGACATGATGACGCAGCGCACGGTCGCATCGTGCGCGGGCGAGCCCGGAGGCAGCGGGATCGCGGCATAGCGCGGATCGTGCGGCCGCATGGCGACCAGCATCGCCAGATGCCCGCCGCTCGACTGGCCCGAGAGACCGACGAGGTCAGGCCGGGTCTTGAGCGCGCGCGCGTTGAGCTTCGCCCAGCGCACCGCATAGTTGATGTCCTGCACCGAGGCCGGGTACGGATCCTGGTTGCCGGAGCGGAAATCGAGCGCGATCGACACGATGCCATGCGACGCCATGGCCTCGTGGCGCAGCCGCTCGGTCAAGCGATCGCTCTGGCACCAGGCGCCGCCGTGCGCCTCGACCAGCGCCGGGAACGGCCCCGCGCCCTTCGGCTTGAATACGCGGGCGAGCAGCGGCTTGTCGCCGTGGCGGAGGTACTCTACGTCCTCGACGTCGAATTCATGCGTCTTTGTGTCAAGGAGTTTGGCATCCAGGATTGCAGTCGTCATGGCGAGCCACCTGTTCTCGAGATCGAGCTTCTCCTTATCATCGCCCACGGCGCCACCGACGACAACCCATCCGCGCGCAAGGACTAAGAGGCAACGGCCAAGCAAGGCGAAACCCACCTTCCCGCCCATTCCGCGTTGTTGCCGGCCCGCGCCGGCTAATCTACGCTCACCAGAGAGCCAACGACGGTCACGAGGAGGCGCACCATGCCCGGCACCACCATCAGGATTCGCTCCAGCGCCGGCGGCGAGTTCGATTGCTACCTGGCGACGCCCGCGACCGACGGCAAGGTGCCGGCCGTCGTCCTCGCCTCCGCCGTCCATGGCGTCGACAAGGACATCCGCGACCTCGCCGACGAGTTCGCGTCGCACGGCACCATTGCGGCGGCGCCCGATCTGTTCTGGCGCTCGGTTCCGGGTCCGCTCCCGCACGAGGACAAGCGCGCAGCCGAGCGCTCGCAGCCGCGGCTCGAGAAGATCAAGGCCGGCGAGGCCGACATGGCGGATACGCTGGCGCACGTGCGCACGCTGCCGCAGTTCAACGGCCGCGCCGCGGCCATAGGCTTCTGCTACGGCGGCCCCTACGCGATCCTCGGGCCGAAGCGGCTGGGCTACGACGCCGGCATCTCCTGCCACGGCACGCGGCTGCTGGACTTCATCGACGAACTCGACGGCGTGACGGCGCCGGTCTGCATCATCTGGGGCGACCAGGACCACGCGGCGCCCGCCGAGGTGCTCGACGCCTATCGCGCCGTGCCGTCGCGCATGCCGAACGTGGACGTGCACATCTTTCCCGGCGTGCTGCACGGCTACATGATGCGGTGGAACACCAAGGCGTTCCATCCCGAGACCCGCGCATTCTCCATGGCGCGTGCGCTGGCGATCCTCGACGGGTTGCGCGGCGCCGGCGAGCGGCAAAAAAAGCTGCGCCAGGCCTCGTGATCGGCCGAATTACGGTAACAGGTGCGCTAATTACCTGCGGCGTTCCTGTCTTGCGCTTTCGGCTGTGCCACGCACCTCTGCCAATCGGTGGCGGCGGTGAGAGTGCATGAATGCATTCATCTTGAAGATAAAGTGCACTGTCACCGTAACTTCCGGCAGTCGCGGGTTCGTGGGCAGCGACCGCAGGTGAGAAGGCATTAATGTTTGTGCAGCAATCGTGGGGCGGACGACGACAGAACTCTACGCATGCAGCACGGATGGACGTCAGATGAGACACATCGGAAGCACCACTGCCGCGGCCGCGCTCATCGGCTGCCTTCTGGGCTCCACGCCGAGCCTGGCGGAACCGATCACGACCGGCCGGCAGACCGCCGACGTGAACGGCACGCGCATGACCGTCTTCACCTACCGGCCGGCCGAGTGTTCCGATCCTTCGCTGCTGCTGGTCTTTCATGGCGCACGCCGCGATGCCGCCGACTACCGTGACCACGCGCGTCCGCTCGCGGACCGGCATTGCCTGTTGGTGGTCGCGCCGTTGTTCGACCAGCACAGCTTTCCGTCCTGGCGTTACCAGCGCGGCGGCATCGTCGGCAAAACGGGAGCGGTGCAAAATCCTCGCGACTGGACCGGCCGGCTGGTGCTCGGGCTCGTCGATTGGGCCCGCAACCAGGAGGGACGCCCCCTCCCTTACTCGCTGATCGCGCACTCGGCCGGAGGCCAGTTCCTCAGCCGCCTGGCGGCCTTTGTCCCAAGCGAGGCCAAGCGCATCGTCCTCGCCAATGCGGGGACCTATGTAGTTCCGAGCCTCGCGGTCGACGCGCCATACGGGCTGGGAAGGGTCTATTCGGGGGCGGATGGAGAGGCGCACTTGCGGCGCTATCTGGAGCAGCCGCTGACCATCTATCTCGGCGAGGGCGACAACCAGGACGACGACAGGAACAATACTCCCGAGGCACGGGCGCAAGGCGCATCGCGCCACCAGCGCGGATTGAACGTGTTCGGCGCAGGACAAAAACTGGCGCAGGCCCGCGGCTGGACCTTCAACTGGCGACTGGTCCAATTGCCCGGCGTTGGGCACGATGCCCAAAAGATGCTCGGCGCGAAACAGGCTGCCGATGCACTGGCGCCGTGAACGGTCGCTGGCCATAGCGACGGTAGCGGAGATAACGGCATCACGCTGAGGCTGGCAACCCGTAGCTGGTGGATTTGCTAACCGCTTGCGGCAAACGAAAGTTGATGGCATGATGGCGCCATCATGAATGCACGCACCCAGATCACCATGGACCCGGAAATGCAGCGACGGGCGCAGGCCAAGGCCGCCGAGCTCGGCATCTCGTTCGCTGAATACGTGCGGCGGTTGGTGGCGAACGACCTCGGCGAGCCGAAGCCCAAGGCCGACATCTCCATCATTTTCGATCTCGGTGCATCCGTCGAGCCGACCGATATCGCGCGCGACAAGGACAAGATGATCGGCGAGGCGGTGTGGGAAGAATATCTGCGCGACATCGGGCATAAGTCGCGATCGCCTCGCCGCGCGAAAACGAGACGGCGTTGAGCGTCTTCATCGACAGCTCGATCTGGTTCGCGGCAAGCAATATTCGGGAGCACCGCAACGAACGCACCAAGCGCATTCTCGCAAACATCGTGATGCCGCTGACGACCGACCACGTGCTCGTTGAGACGTGGCTCCTGCTGAACAGCCGCGTGCATCGGCACGCGGCCGAACAGTTCTGGCGCGGTATCCGAGCCGGTATCGCTCAAATCGAGAAAGTCACCATGGTGGATATGGAAACGGCCTGGGCGATCGGAGAGGCCTTCCAGGACCAGAACTTCTCGATCGTCGATCGAACGAGCTTTGCGGTCATGGAGCGGCTCGGCATCACGCAAGTTGCGAGCTTCGACGACGACTTCGCGGTCTATCGTTACGGCCGCAATCGCGATCGGGCCTTCGAGGTCTTGCGCTGAGGGCACTTGGTCCCGCCCGCATGTTGCGTGCAAGGCCGGACCGAAACAGCGGGGTGATGCGGAACTATCGCGGCCGGTTCTCGGTTGATTCAGGCGGTGCAAGTAAGGGGTAACCGCCTCTTCATGAACCGACCGAGACCACCATGCGGTTTGTGACCGTTGCGCTGACCTCCGCGCTGATCGCCGCCTCGACCGCGACCTCGCATGCCGAGACCGACGGCGAGATCGAGCGGCTGGTCACCCAGGAGCTCCAGCCGATCGTGCCCGTCGATGGGGCCGGCGGCGCCGCGGTCGCCGTCCGCATCGAAGGCCGGACGCTGTTCTTCAATTACGGCCTGGCAGCCTTTGCCGACAAGCGGCCGATCACCTCGGATTCGCTGTTCAATCTGGCGTCGCTTCGCAAGCTGTTCGAGGTCACGCTGCTGGCGCGCGCGGTCAAGCAGGGCGAGCTCGAGCTCGACGATCCGGTCGCCAAATATGTCGTCGAGCTACAGCAAGGAGGCTACATCCGCGGAGTCACGCTCGGCCAGCTCGCGACCCACACCTCCGGATTATTGCTGCCGTCGGACTACCCGCCCTGGCCGGAGGGCCGCTACTCGCTGGCGGAGCTCATCCGCATGGTCAACGCCTGGACGCCGGACCAGGGCCAGCAGCCCGGCAAGCAGCATATCTATACCCATACCGCTTTCATGCTGTTGCAGCTGGTGCTGGAGCGCAGGTTCGGCACGCCGATCGGCGAACTGATCGATCGGCATCTGCTCAAGCCGCTCGGCATGACCTCGACGGTGTTCGGGACGCGCGGCGCCGACGGCCGCGGCGAGCTTTCCCCGGCGCTGATGCGCCGCGCCGTGCAGGGCTATTCCAAGGACGGCGAGCCGATCGGCGTCCCCGGCGATCAGGAGGGCTATTACGACTTTCCCGGCACCGAGCAGATGTTCTCCTCGGCGCGCGACATGGCCACCCTGCTCGCCGCCAATCTCGGCGAGTTGCCGATCGATCGCGCGCTGCGGGAGGCGATGCTGTTGACCCAGCAGGGCGTGTTCCGGATCAGCCCGCGCAACACCCAGGCGCTGGCCTGGGAGGTCAACGACTATGGCGGGCCGGTGATCGTCGACAAGCCCGGCGGCCTCGAGAACTCGTCGACCTATATCGGCATGGTTCCGAGCAAGAAGCTCGGCATCGTGATCCTCGCCAACCGGGGCTACCAGCATCCCTACGAGATCGCCCGCCAGAGCCTGCTGCCGGCGCTGGCGCGCCGCTAAATTTAGTGCCGACATCAAACGCGCGCTCATGGTCGCTGCCCCGGCTGTTCGCAGTAACGCTTCGTGGCAATTCTGGCATTTGATGGCCGAAAAGAGGGGGTGCCCGCCGACAGGACTGCGCGCTGGCGGGAAGTCATTGGTCCGCTTTTCCGCGAAATCTGGCCTTTGGATGCACCGTTTCGCGATGAGCGCACGTCGCATAATCTCGTTTTGATGGTGCTGGAATGCGAGGGCGCGTTCGAAGATGCGGTTGAAACGGTCATCGACTTCATCGTACCGCACCGGATGTATCAGTTATCGCACTCTTTGCTTTCGGAGCAGGAGCACGGTGAGCTTTTGAGACAGTACCCGAGACAGTTTCTGCGGCTTGCAAGCGCGCTGATTGATCCGGCTGCCTATCCCGTCCCGAACGACCTGGCTGAGTCTTTGCAAGCGTGTGTGGACGCCGACGCGACGGTCGTAAATGAGCCAAGCTACGTAAGGCTCTATGGCCTTCGGCGGCAACGCGGAGCGTGAAATCGTAACCAGATCGGTCCTTGTCGCCTTTCGGGCCACGCGCGCGGTTACGGCCGGAATTCGGCGGCGGCTCAGTTCTTTGGTGTACGATCGGTGGTCGGCTTTGTGGCCATCTCGACGCGATCAATCAACGAAGCGTCGTCATCCGGCGCGCGCGAGCTATTGACCCGCTTCGAGACCGGCTACCGTTGCAGCACGTCGTTTGCCGCGGGCTTCATTAACTGACCCCCGTCGCCAGCGAGCCAATGCTCGAAGTCCTTTGGTTCAAGGATCACGGGCATCCGATCGTGCATCTCGCGCACGAAGTCGTTGGGCTCGGTGATGATCATGGTGCAGGACTTGATGGTCTCACCGGCGGCCTTGTCGTGCCATTCGTCCCACAGCCCGGCGAAAGTGATAGGCTCACCGTCGCGGCGCGTGAAATAGTACGGCTGCTTGCCGCCGGGCGCGTCGTGCCATTCGTAGTATCCGCTCGCCGGGATCAGACATCGAGTGCGCTTGAATGCTTCGCGAAAAAATGGCTTCTCCGCAACCGTCTCGGCGCGAGCGTTGAACGTCGCCAGCCGCAGTTCCTTGAGTGGCTTGGACCACCACGACGGTACAAGACCCCACCTCATCGGCACCAATTCGCGCTTACCCTCCCGCTCGACCACCGTGTCAATCGCAGTCGTCGGACAGACGTTGTAGCGCGGTTGCGTGTTGCGGGCGGGTGCGTCCAGTGTCAGCCGGTACAGCTTGACGATCTCTGGCCATGTAAGTCTGTAGGTGAACCTTCCGCACATGACCGCAATATAGGCGCGCCGGCGAGTATCACAAATGCTGGTCCCAAGTTCCGGCGGCGGGGAAAGCGCATCGTGCTCACCGCGCTTCGTCCTCTCCCGGCGGTACCTTGGTGAGCGCATCGCGGAGAATCTCCGCCCACTTCTGCTGTGCGGCTGTGAGCTTATTTTCGCGCGCAAGGGCATCGAGAATAGCCAGCGCCTCGCGCAGCACCGCCCGCGCCCGCGGCGGGTCAGATGCAGTGCTGACGTTGTATAGACTGATAACGAGGTCAGCATGCCATTCCGCATTGCCTGGATCGGCGGCGGCGAGCTTGCGCCCGATCGCGAGGCTTTCCTCGTAGGCTGCCAGCGCCCCCGCCCGGTCGCCCGCCGCCAGCCGCACGTCGCCGACCTTGTTGAGGCTCACGCTCACGTCGCGCTGCCACCCGGCATTGCCCGGATCGGCGGCGGCGAGCTTGCGCCTGATCGCGAGGCTCTCCTCGTAGGCTGCCAGCGCCCCCGCCCGGTCGCCCGCCGCCCGCCGCACGTCGCCGACCTTGTCGAGGCTCATGCTCACGTCGCGCTGCCACCCGGCATTGCCCGGATCGGCAGCGGCGAGCTTGCGCCTGATCGCGAGGCTCTCCTCGTAGGCTGCCAGCGCCCCCGCCCGGTCGCCCGCCGCCAGCCGCACGTCGCCGACCTTGTCGAGGCTCACGCTCACGTCGCGCTGCCACTCGGTATTGCCCGGATCGGCGGCGGCGAGCTTGCGCCCGATCGCGAGGCTTTCCTCGTAGGCTGCCAGCGCCCCCGCCCGGTCGCCCGCCGCCCGCCGCACGTCGCCGACCTTGTCGAGGCTCACGCTCACGTCGCGCTGCCACCCGGCATTGCCCGGATCGGCGGCGGCGAGCTTGCTCATGATCGCGAGGCTTTCCTCGGCCGAGGTCCGGGCGTGCGTCAGGTCGCCGGCGCTCAGGTATGTGTCGACGAATTCCGCGAACATCGCAGCCCGACTGCGCTGCAATTGCAGATCGTCCGGCGCTGCCAGTGCCAGATCGTTCATCATGGCCTGCGCGGCATCGAGAATTCGACGCACCGATTCGACCCGCATGCCCCGCACGCGCCGCAGGTCCTGGGCGATGCTGAACACGACGTGGTTGGCTGCTCGTTTGGCGATATTGAAATTCCGTTCTGCCCGCTCGCGGTCGGCGATGGCTTGCGCCTCGGCGCGCTCGGCGACCCGCCGCTCCTTCTCGGCATCGACATATTGCCATCCGGCAACTGCCGCGACGGCAGCGAAAATGATTGCTGCGGCGGCTGTCGCCTGGAACAGCCGGCGGCGGATTTTGCGCGCCTGCGCGGATCGGGCGTCCTCCGCCTCCGCGCTCTCGACGATGAAGGCGCGGACCGAATCGGTCCCGCCGCCAACAAATCGCTGCGGATACTTGATCAGCCAATCGCGCGCGCGGGAGAGCAGCAGTCCGTACAGCAACGCGCCGCTTTTATTGTCGGGCGGAGCCTGTGCCCAGACTTCATGCGCCCCCCTGATCCGTTCGAGATCAGTGAGGAATGCATGCTCTTCGGTCAGCCACCGGTTGAGGGTCGGCCACGCCTTGAACAGCGCCTCGTGCGCGACCTCGACCAGGCCGTCGCGGGTCGTCAGCAGGCGCGCCTCGACCAGCGCGCGAACCAGGCGCAGCGAGTCGTTCGGCAGTTCCGACAATTTCGCCGGCTGGCGAACCCCGCTTGCCGTCGTCGAGCCGCACGCGCACCAGATGCGGCACGAAGGCATCGCGCAGAGCGACAAGCTCCGCATCGGTCGGCGCCGGTCGCAGCCCCGCAATGGCCTGGTCGGCGACCAGCCGCACTGAGTTTTGGATCGGGTTGAGGCCACGCTCAGGATCGCCAAGAGACTGGTACTCGGAGAGGCTCAGCGTCTTACCGATCGCGCCCCGTCGGTGCAGCAACCAAAGTGCATGGGCGAGCAGCGGCAACGCCTCGGGACTTTCCACGTCGCGCGCGATGGCATCCGCAAGTCCCTTCTCGACGTTGAGACCGGCTATGGCCGCAGGACCCTCAACGAGCCGCGGCACGCGATCGAGCGGCATCGGCGGCAACGGATAAGTCTCGGTGAGATGGGCAAGCTCGCCTGTCTCGATTAACCCCTCCAGCACATCGGAGCGTCCGGTCGCGACGACTATGATGGGAAGGTCGCGTGCGGGATTGAGCGCTGACGCGAGGATGCGAAGGAATATCCCCCGCTCCTGTGGGGTCGCGACGGTGAAGACCTCCTCGAACTGATCGATCGGCAACAAGACCGTGGCGGCACGGGCGTCACCTACCCGGAGGTCTTTGAGCAGTTCCGTAAGATAATCGATTGCGCCGGCGCTGCTGAACCGTTGGTGCCAAGTGCGCCACTCATCTGCTTTCCCCAAGTGCTGTGCCACGGATTTGGCAAACACCTCCACCGGCGCCTTTTCCGGTCGGATAGTAGGCAGCACGAGCCATTGGGTCTTGCGCCGTCCAAGCTGCGGGAGCACCCCCGCTTTAAGCAGCGAGGATTTGCCAGACCCCGACGCGCCAACAATGACGAGGAAGCGTGCCCCACCCTGCGTGCGGCGGGCGTCCAGCCGCTCGATACAGGCGCGTGTCTCGTCGTCGCGGCCAAAGTAGATCGCGGCATCGTCAGCCTCGAAGGCGTGAATGCCGGGATAGGGTGGCCGGTTCGGATCGAGCTTGAAGCCGCGGGCAAGTTCGTTGGTGATCGCGCGAAGTCGCTGCTCCAGTTGTGTCAGGCCGCCCTCTTTCCAGTCCAGCAGATCGACAGCTTGGATATTGGGGAGAACAAAGCGTTCTCCCAGCGGCTTACAAATGATCGGCAGAATGACCTTTCCGAGCGCTCGCGCCTGGGTCATTTCAGCAAAACACCACTTCGACGCCATCCAGTTCGGCGTCAGCACCAGGATGACGGCATGGCAGCGGGACAATTCTTCGTATAAGCGCTTCTCCCAGTTCTCACCTGCGTCGATGCCGGTCGCCTTGTCGAAATCGAGGAAGACCCGCTCGAATCCAAGCCGTGCGAGCGACGACTTGATGTCGTCAGCTTCTCTCGGGTCGAGGCTCGAATGGCTGATAAAAATGGCCGGCATAACCGTTGGTCGGCTTAATCCCGGATCGGAAGGCAATGCTATTCGAAATCGTGCAATAGCGCCAAGAGGCTGGCGTGGGGCACGAGGCCATCCCGACGAGAGATGGCACTATTTTCGCGGTCGCCTGCCGCCGGGCAGAGGTCGCGGGGCAGCTTCTCCACGGCGGGGGACTGCAAAGAACTCGACGATTTGAGCGTCAAGCGCGTTCGCAAGCCGTTCAAGTACCGCTACAGTTGGATTTTCCAAACCTCGCTCAAGACGGCTCACGTAGGTGCGATCGATCTCGGCGTCTACCGCCAGCACCTCCTGCGAGAGACCGCGACGGACCCGCAAACGACGGAGATTTCGCGCCACCAGCGCACGGGCTTTCATGCCCGTAGGCGACCATCTGGTAGTCTATTAAACCACGGACTATAGTGCCACTATTGTCATCAACACCGCACACCACAGGGGCAACTCATGTTTAGGCGGCAGGTTGTTCTGCTGGTCTTAATCGCGAGTCTCATCGCAATTGTATGGTACTCGGCGCTTGCCGGGTCAGCCATCGTCACAGGGGCTGTTGACTGCCCGTTATCTTGCGAACTCCGAAATGCAAAGATTGATGGGGAAATTGATGCTTCCACCGTCAACAAAGTAGGACAACTGATTGATCAGACCCACGCGCAAGCGCTTCGAGAGAAAAAACCAGTTAACTTCGCGTGGGGCGTTGAACTCGACAGCCCTGGAGGCAGCGTGAGTGCTGCAATGGCTATCGGTAGGCTATTTCGCAAGCAACGGGTGTCGATCCGTGTTCCACATTGGGCGGTATGCCATAGCTCCTGTGTTTTGATAGTTGCGGGGGCGGCCCGCCGATTCAAATCGGGCGGGAACCGCTTTAGTGTCCCCGATTCCGAAGTTCGCAAACCCTCGCGGCACCCTCTGATGCGAACTTCGGAATCAAAGGGACACTAGCAACTCTATGATTCTAGTGCCGCTTTGAACCCGAAGTTCGCAACCGCACTTGCCGCACGATGTGTGCGAACTTCGGGTTCGCGGCACTAGAGCATGTTTGGCGACGACAGGGGCGCCGTGCCGACCAGATCAGCGCTTCGACCTTCCGAGGTACCAGCCCACCAAGAACAGGATCACGCCGACAACGCCGGAAGCAATTCCGTGCTTGAGGCGAACGCGCGTCATGCCGGGCTCGAATCCCGGAAAGAACGACGGCAGCGAGTCGGCCGGCACTGCGAGATAGATGCCGGCGACGACAATAAAAACGGCACCCAGAAGATATGCGACGATTTTCATCAGACGTTTCCTCGTGAACGGCTAACCAAAGGCGGCGGACCGCGCAGGCGTAGCCCGCGCCGGCCAGCATAGCGACGCCCTATTGCAGCCAATCCATCAGGCCGCCGCAAGCTCCTTGTCCTTCGCCTCCGCCCGCTGCAGCGCCGGCCGTTGCGCGAGGCGGGTCGTGTAGGCGGTGAACTCGGGCCGCTCCGGCAACAGCTTGAACAGCATGCCCCAGCGCAGGCCGGAGCCGATCACGACGTCGGCGGCGGTGAACTGCCCGCCCATGATGTAGGGCCCGGCGGCGACCGCTTTTGCCACCACATCCATCACGGTGTCGAAATCCCCATAGCCGAGCGCGCCGCGCCGTGCTTCTTCCTTGCGCGGAAAGGCGCGATCCATCATTGCCGGCTCGATGCAGCTCGGGCCGAAGAACAGCCACTTGAGATAAACGCCGCGGCGCGGATCGCCGACCGGCACGTTGAGCTTGGCGCGCGGAAATTCGTCGGCGAGATAGGCGCAGATCGCAGCGGCTTCGGTGATGACCGCGTCGCCGTGCCTGAGCGCCGGCACCTTGCCCATCGGATTCACCGCAAGGTAGTCGGGCGCGCGATTGTCGCCCTTGCTCAGGCTCAGCAGGTGGATGTCATACGGCTCGCCGACCTCCTCCAGCATCCATCGGGTGATCGACGAGCGCGACGGGGCGGCGTGATAGAGCGTGAGCTTGGCCATGCAGAACTCCGTTGTTGGATGATGAGGGTGCCTTAGCCCCGGATCATGTCGGTTCTGCGAACGCGATCGGAACCCGCGACGAGCAGCCGACTTGACCCTTCCCATGGCGCCTGGTCGGCGCGCGCGCTTTGTCATCGGTGACGACCGATCGGAACCGACCCTCAGTGGCAAGCGTAGCCCGGATGGAGCGTCGCCGAAATCCGGTGTAAACCTCACATGCGCTCTCGACGTCCTGCACGGAGGCGATGATGCCGTTGAAAAAAGAGCTTGCCGCCGCCCGCGTCGCGTGGGCGCCGCTGACGCTCTATCAGAAGTTCGAGCACCTGGTCATTCTCGTTTTGACCGGCCTGATCGTGCTGATCATCCTCGATCTGTCGTCGACCGACGCGCTCCAGCTGTTCGCGCTGGCGGCGGCGATCCTGGCGCTGGGCGGCGTCTACTGGCTGGTACGCGATCAGGACCGGCGTCACCACGCTGCCTTGCCGCCGGCCCCGAAATCGTCGGCGCAGTGAGCCATCGACAGAACTCGGTGGCCATCCAAATCGAATTGTCCTAGAACAAAGCCGAAGCACAGGCCGGGAGCCGGCTGTGGACGCAACATCCGCCTCAACCACGCTCGGCAGTCCCGGCAGTGAACCGGGCATTGTTGCCGCCAGCGTCTATGCCAACGGCAAGCGCGTCGCCAGCATCGCGATCGAGGACGCCCGCGAATGGTCGCGACGAGCGGGCCATGTGGTCTGGATCGGTCTGTTCGAGCCGAGCCATGAACTATTGGCCCAGGTGCAGGCGCAGTTCGATCTGCACCCGCTCGCTATCGAGGATGCCGGCAAAGCCCACCAGCATCCGAAGCTGGAGCAATACGGCGAGGCGCTGTTCATCGTCGCGCGTACCGCGCAGATCGTCGACGAGCGCATCGGCTTCGGCGAAACCCACATTTTCATCGGCCGCGGATACGTGGTGACCGTGCGTCACGGCACCTCGACCTCGTATGCGGCGGTGCGCCAACGCTGCGAGTCGTGCCCGACCGTGTTGTCGCGCGGCGAGCACTACATTCTCTACGCGATCCTCGACTTCATCGTCGACAACTACATGCCGGTGGTGGAAACGATCCATGACGAGGTCGAGGCGCTCGAAGACCGGGTGTTCGAGAAGAGCCTCGACAAGCCCGATGTGCAGCGTCTCTACATGCTGCGCCGCGACCTGCTGAAGCTGCGCAATGCGGCCGCGCCGCTGGTCAATGTCTGCCGCCGGCTCGAGCACGCCGAGGTGATGTCGATCGAGCCGGCGATGCAACCGCTGTTCCGCGACGTCACCGATCATGTGCGCCGCGTGCAGGAAGAAATCGACATGTTGCGCGAGGTGCTCGCCTTCGCGTTCGAGGCGAGCCTGATGAGCGGGCAGGCGGAGCAGACCAGCATTACGCGCCGGCTGGCGGCGTGGGCCGCCATTCTTGCGGTGCCGACGGCGATTGCCGGCATCTACGGCATGAATTTCGAGTACATGCCCGAGCTCAAATGGGGTTACGGCTATTTCCTCGTCATCGGCGCCATCGCGACCATCTGCGTGACGCTCTACTTGCGCCTGCGACATTACGGCTGGCTTTGAGCGCGGCCGGGAGATCGTCGCAAGTGCTCCGCGCCTCGGGGAACTGCCAGGCACTTCTCAAGCATCAGTCTTTCAACCGAAGAGGGCCGCCGGTAACGTTTGATCAACCCATTTGCAAGACGCTGTCATGGGGACACGGTCCTTCGACCGTTCCAGAGGGGTGACCTCATGAAAATCGGTTCCACTGCGCTCGCCACCTGCGCAACCATCGCCTTCATTGCCTTTGCGCCACCGAACCATGCCCAGGCCGGTGACGGCTTCGCGGCCGGTCTCATTGGCGGCTTCGCGGCCGGCGCCATTGTCGGTTCCGCCATGGCGCCGCGTCCCTACTACTACGCGCCAGCGCCGGTCTACGTCGCGCCCCCGCCGGTCTATGGACCCGCCTGCTATTGGACGCGCGGCGAGCCGGTGTGGGACGGATATCGGTGGGTGCGCCCGCGCATGCAGGTGTGCGACTGATCGAGCGATCCCGCGCGAACGAACGCGACCGTTCACGTGTAAAGGGGCGGACACGCGTGCCCGTTCCCCGCGCTTGGCCGCGGGCAGTTGGTATTCGCGTAGCGTCTCGAGCGCTACGCCGTCCAATTGGCGGACTGGGGCGCCGTTCGACGATCAGATCCGGTCGCGTGATCCCGGGATTGGATTAGAAGCGGAAATTAACGCCGCCGCGGACTACATTCATCGTGAGGTGCGCGTCGTCATTGATCGTCGGCAGGCCGGTCAGGACCCAACTCGACGTGTCGCGGCCGAAGTCGAAATAAAGATATTCGAGCTTGGCGCTCCAGCGCGGCGCGAATTCCACCTCGATGCCGGTGCCGGCAGTCCAGCCGTTTCTGGTCTCGCGCAAAGTGAACGTGGCGGTGGCCGCGCCCGCGGTGGCGGAGGCGTCGGTTTCCAATCGCGCATAGGCATAGCCGCCGGTGGCGTAGAGCAGCCAGCCGTTCGCCGCATAGCCGATGCGGGCGCGCGCGGTTCCGAACCACGGGACCTTTTGACTGTAGGTGGCGGTCAACGGTATGCCGCACAGCCCGGGCAGGCACGGCGTGCTCAAGCTGCCTTGCAGCCCGCTCGCCTGGAAGTCGGCCTCCACGCCGAACACCATCGCGCCGGCCTGCCAGTTGAAGCCGGCCTGGCCGCCGCCGATCGCGCCGGTGAGCTGGTTGTCGATCGACGCGAAAACCGGCCCGCCGGCGATGCTGAAATCGCTGCTGCCGGTGCCGATGCCGCCGCCCGCGTTGAGGCCGAGATAGAACCCGGTCCAAGTCTGAATCACCGGCGGCGGCGGCGCGGGTTTGTACACCGGCCGCGACAGGTCCGCCGCGACGGCGGTGCCGCCGATCATGAGCAATGTCACAACGGTCGTGGCGAGCGTGCGCATCGGAATCCCCCGTCCCTGCTGCGACTTTGCCTGTGCAGCCCTTAACGAATTGTTAAGGGCTTGGGAGCGCGGCCGATCGGAGTTATTGGGACCGGCTTCCGTCGGCATCTGAACCAGCCGATGGCGCCACTGCCGCGGCGCTACGCGCCGGACGATGCATGAGGAATCGTCACATCCCGATCAAGGCACGGACACCTGTATAAACCGTGCCGACGGCCGAGCCGACCGCGGCACCGGCCGTACCTGCGGTTTTCGTCAGGCCGTCGATCTTCTCGGCGCGCCGGCGAAGCGCCTGCTTGCCGACATGCGGGCCGATCAGTATCGCGACCCGCATCGCCATCGCGCTCGGTTGTCCGCGGCCGGCGACGTGCTTGGGCAGAATATTCAGCGCCATCGTCGCAAGAATATTCCCGGTGAGGGTCGCGAGCGCGATGCTCACCGCGTATTCGGTGGTCTCCCGCCACTCCCTAAAGTTATGCGGCATGATCGGCACGTTGTCGGTGTAGCCGATGATGGTCGTCATTCCGGCGACCGCGATGATTCCGACCACCACGCCAACGCCCGCCGCCATCCGCCAGCCGAGATGCGCAACCCAAGCAAGCGCAAAGCCGAACGGCAGTGGAATCAGCATCGAGACGATGCGCATGATGACCGGGTTGACGTCGAGCTGGACGATCAGCAACCAGTGCGCCACGAGCAGCAGCAGGATCGGCGGCACGATGTAGACGGCGAGGTGCGTCGCCCAGAACGCGCCCGGCGCCTTGCGCCGCGCGAGCTCCGCCTTGAGGTGGTCGAGCTCCAACCGCAGCTCGCCGATGGTTGCGATCAGCTCCCGGTTTTCCTCGAGCAAGGGCTTGGGGATCTTGAGGTCACGCCCGCAATACTTGCAGACGAGCGCCTCGTCCTTGATGTCCTCCGCGCAGAATGGGCACTCCATCCCCCCTCCCTATGCCCAATGGCGGCGCCTAGTGCGCGACTTTCAGCGCGAAGTTCGCCGTGCCGGCGCGGCCCTCGCTGTCCTTCAGGTCAACGCGAATGTGGTGGACACCGGCCGGAAGCTCCGCCGCCGCCACGTCGATCCCGCCGGCCTGCGTCGCGGGGGCAAGGCGCTCGGTCAGGTCGACGGCGGGTTTCTTCAGGTACGTGACTTTGATCGACGAGGGGTCGATCTTCGCGCCGCCAAAACTCTCGAACTTGAGCTTCAGGTGGACCGGCGACTTGACGTCGGCGTCGCCGGCCGGTGACACCAAAACGACCTTCGGCCCGCGCGTCACGCCCGCGCGCATGGCCAGGTTAAAGGCAAGCGGCGCGGGCAGTTTCGCCTCCGATTCGGTGATGAGGACCAGCCGGGCGGGGCTCGACTGCGCGAATGCGGCGCCGACCGCACCAACCGCGATGAGGGCGGCAACCGCCAAGGTCACTCTCGTCATCGGCCCATCTCCTCCATCTGCAAGCCTCTTTCGATTTGTCGTCCCTCCGACTTGGCTGGTTCATGCGTGGCGGCGCCGCGCCACGGCTCTATTTCCCCGCGCCGCCGCCGTCACCCATGATCGAGTAGGGCGCCCAGAACAATGGATGGGCATAGCTGAACACGGTCTTGCCCGCAGCGTCGGTAAAGCCCGGCCCGTCGAGCATCGCCATCGTGGCCTGGCGCAGCGCCTCCCCGCGCGTGATCCTGGGATCGGCGGCCTGCCGGCGAAAGAGATCGGTGACAAGCTCGCGGGCGGACGCCGAATGCACCGACCAGTTAGTGACCAGGATTGCCCGCGTGCCGGCATAAAAGAAGGCCCGCCCGAGACCGGAGGCCGCCTCTGCACCGGCACCGGCGCCCGCTCCGGTGTTGCAGGCCGACAGCACCACCCAGTCGGCATCGAGCTTGAGTGCGAGAATCTCCTCCATCGTGAGCAGGCCGTCGCCCTGCGTTCCGGCCACCGACGGCGCGGTGAGCGCGAGCGCCGGCTGGGTGAGCCCGCTGAGGTCGCCGGGAACGAGGCCGTGGGTGGCGAACACGATAATGCGGTATTTCGACAGACCCACGCTTCTCACGGTCTGCTCGTTCGCCGTCTTGCCGAGGTAAAGAACTTTCGATGGATCGGCTTGCAGCGCGAGCGCGATCGATTTCAGCTCGTCTGCGGTATCCGGCAGGCGCGGAAGCAGCCCGAGCTCCGCATTGTCCATGCCGCGGGTCTGCGGGCTATTGCGCCGCCGCAACGGTACACCACGCGTGGTCACCTCGGCCACCTGCATATTTTCGGCGGTCGGCGTCGGTTCGGCGGCCTGCTCCGCGTTGAAGAAGGGGTCGCCGAAGCCGATCAGCATCTCGCGCTTGGGCGACGCGGCCGGCAATTGGCGCAGCGTCCGCAGCGCCGCCGCCGATGGGACCACGGTCACCGCGTGGCTGCGCGCGAGCCACGGCACGGCGCGATAGCCCGAGAACGCCGGCTCGGCGCCGGCTTTGATATCGACCGGCGCCGTCGGCAAGAGGCTCAGCGGCAGCAGGCCGAGCGCGCCGTGTGTCACCACGATCAGGTGTTTCGCCGGCTTCCAGCCCGCTTCCACCGGCTGCAGCAGCCGGGTGTAAAGCTCGTGCGCGAGCGTTAGATCGAATTGCGGAATGTCGTCGACCGTGGCGGCCTTCGGATCGAGCGCCTCGCGCAGCTTCTGGACTTTTTGCTCGAACAGGTTTGCGCCGCCCTGAACGGCGGCGAAACCGACCGGCCCCTGCTTCGGGACTGCCCACACGAAGCTGCCGCGACGGCCGAAATAGAACGACAGAAAGGCCTCGTCCGGCTTGAGCGCGGCACGGATGTCATCGATGGCGGACGGCTTCGGCGCGACCAGATTGGCGTAATTGGGGAAGCGCTTCTCGATGTCGCGGCGCGCGGCGGTGCGCGCTGTGCGGGCCTTGTCGATGCTCGTCTGCGTCTCGCGTACCGCGCTGTCGTCACGTTCGCCGGGCGGCTGGGCAAGCATATTGTTGAGATTGCCGAGCTCGGCGGCGATTTGCTTCTCCAGGTCCTGCTCCTTGCGGACCAGCTCGGCGAGCGCCGGATCGCGCGCGACCGCGCGCGCGCTCGATGCCGACAGCGCCTTTTCCACCGAGCGTCCGCGAATCAGCTCGCCGAGCTGAAAACTTTCCGCCGCCTTGTTTCCGCCGGCATCGGGCGTGCGCGCGAGCAGCGTGAGGTAGGCCTCGATGACGTTCGACAGCCGCTGATCGAAGGCGACCGCGCTGGTGGAGTCCTCGCCGTCGCGGGTCGATGCGAGCAAGACCGGCATCGCTGAGCTGAAGACCTGTAGCGCCTCCGCGTCGCGACGCGCGAACACGAATCCGGTGCCGAGGATCGCCTGGGCCATGGCGTAATCGAAATGCTTCTCGCCGACCCGCTCCTTCGAGCGCGCGACGTTCGCCTGCGCCAATTCGATGCCGGCAGGCACTTTGCGGGTGTAATAGTTCGTGAAGATGCGCGACCAGCCCAGGCGGATGCGGTCGCGTCGCGTCGCGTCCCAATTCATCGTCGCATCGTCGAGGACCGCGTAAATCTCGCCCGCTTCGTCCCATCGGCGCTGCGAGAACAGGGTGGCAGCGAGCTGGTTGAGCGCGAAAGCATGCAGCGGCGCATCGGTCGGATAGCCGAGCGAACGATAGATATCGACCGCGGTGCGCGCGATCTGCTCGGCCTCGGCGAAGCGCGCCTGCTCGGACAGCACATGGGCCAGCGTGTTGGTGATCTGCGCCGTTTCCCCGTGGTATTTCCCGACCGCCTTGAGCCGGCCGAGCAGCGCGCGCCTGATGTCGGCCTCCGCCTCCGACAGTCGTCCCTGTTTGACCTTCGCCTGTCCGGCGAAGGCAGTCAGAAAATCGAGGGTCGACTCCATGCTGCCTTTCGGAGGCTGATTTGGCCACGATGCCGACTTGACCAGGGCGTCGCGCAACAGTGCCGCGCTTTTCTCGTAGGCGAGCTCGGCGTCGCGAAAGCGTCCGCGCGCCTCCAATAGCCGTCCATTGCCCTGCTCGACGGTGGACTCCCAGCCAGTCACGTACATGGCGACGTTTCGCCAGGTTCTCGATTGCTGCAGGAGCGCCTGGTTCTTCTTGACGTGGATCTCGGCTTGCTTGAGATCGCCCATGTTGAGATAGGCGATGGAGATCCGCAGGTTGATGCCGAAAAATCGTCCCTTGCTACGTTCGATTTCCTCGAATTTGCGGGCCATCTGCTGTTCGAGGTCGATGGACTTCTTGAACTCGCCGACCGTGCGATATTGGTTCGACAAGAACTGCTGGTAGCGGCTGACACTGTTCACATAGTCGCCGCCATATGAGATCGCCTTTTCGCAATCATCGATGGCGTCCCGGTTGCGGCCGACGGCGGCACGGGCCTGACAACGATTGAAATGGAATTGGCCGAGCGCGTTGGTGCCGACCCCGGCGGGCGGGTTGGCCTCCGCCTCAGCCCGCGTCTTGGCGGCACGCGACGGGTCCGCCTTTTGCTGGTCGAGGATCGCGGTGATGTCGGAAATGTTGCGCGGCGGGGCGGCGAAGCCTGCGGTCTGACCGTAACCAACCGCGGGTAGAAGGACCGACAACAACATGCCGCCGAGCAAGCCGGAGAGACCGGCAGCGGTGCCGCTACGGTCGCACATCGGGCTCCCTCCCTTTGCGCATTTTCGCGTGGTCAGAAAATTGAGTCGCGCAATGAGCTATTGATGCCGCCCGAGCAATGCATGCTAATTCCCCGGGGATACCTTTACAATAGGCGCTGATCGCCGCCAGTCGGCGCGGCGCTGTGGTGGCGCGCAATTGTGTCGCCCCTGCGACTTTCTGCTCGAGCTAAAGCCTCGGCAGCGGCCGTCCGGAGGCGGATGCCGAGGGAACTTTCACCCAGGCCTCGCCATCCAGCACGACCTCGTCGGCCACCATGCAGGTGCAAACGAGCCGCGCCCGCTGCCGCTCGGGAATGAGCTCGGCCACCTCGACGATCACCTCGACCGTGTCCCCGATCTTGACCGGAGCGCGAAAGTTGAGCGTCTGCGAGATGTAGACCGCGCCCGGACCGGGCAGGCGCGTGCCGAGCACCGCCGAGATCAGGCTGGCGGTGTAGAGGCCATGGGCGATGCGCTTCTTGAACTGGGTCTTGGCGGCGAAATGCTCGGAGAGATGGATGGGATTGCGATCGCCGGTCACCTGCGCAAAGCCGACCACGTCGGACGACGCGATGGTTTTCGACAGCCGCTCGGTCATGCCGAGCGACAGGTCTTCGAAATGGAGCGTCCGCAACGCCAATATCATCGGCATCGACCTGATCGTTGATCTGCAATCGCAACTATCGCGGCAATGTTCAAGCCGAAATGCTGGCGGCGGGGCCGTGCGGCTTTTGGCCCTGCCCGCAGGCGTCACGACCGGTTATGATGAAACAGAGTGCGGCAAGCGCTTATCAACACGAGAGGGAATAGATGCATCCTCACGCCCGTCCCACCGTCACCGCGATTGTGGCGGCCGCGCTCGCTGCCACCGCCCTGCCCGCTTGGGCGCAGTCGTTTCCGAGCCGCCCCGTCCATCTCGTGGTCTGCTATGCGCCGGGCGGCACCGGCGACATCGTGGCGCGGCTGATCTCGGACAAGCTCGCGGCAGCGCTCGGCCAGACCGTGGTGGTCGAGAACCGGGCGGGGGCCAGCGGCTCGATCGGCGCCCAGAGCGTCGTCTCGGCCGCGCCCGACGGCCATACGCTGCTGGTCGGCCAGCCCGCGGAAGTGGCGATCAATCAACACTGGATCAAAGGGCTCGCCTACGATCCGATCAACGACCTGCAGCCGGTCGCGCTCGCCACCGTGGTGCCGCTGGCGCTCGTGATCCCGGCCACGGCGCCCTATTCGACGGTGGCCGAGATGCTGAACGCGTCGAAAGCGCGCGGGCTCTCGTTCGCGTCCGCGGGCACCGGGACGCCGGGCCATTTCGCCGGCGAGCTGCTCAAGCTCAAGACCGGCAGCAACCTCACCCATGTTCCCTATAAGGGCGCCGGGCCGGCCTTGAACGATCTCTTGGGCAGTCACGTCGACTTGTTCTTTTCCGGCTTCCCCGCGGCCTGGGCACAAGTCAAGGCCGGCAAGCTCAAGCTGATCGCGGTCTCGCCGGCCAAGCGCTCGCCGGCCGCGCCGGAGGTGCCGACCGTCGCCGAGGCATCCGGCATCGCGGATTTCGATATCAGCCTGTGGCAAGGCGTGTTCGCGCCGCGCGCGACGCCGAAGGAGGTCGTGGCGCGGCTCAATGCCGAGATCAACAAGATCGTCACCCAGGCTGACATCAGGGAGCGGCTGCGCAATGACGGCGCCGACGTGATCCCACTGACGGTCGATCAATTCGCCGCCTTCGTGAAGTCGGAGAGCGACAAATATCTCGCCATCATCAAGCAATCGGGCGTGAAGCCGGAGTGAGATGGCGCGCGATTTCTCCGTCGTCACGCCCGGCACGCAGGCAAGCTCGCGCAGCCTTAAGTAACTTGTCTGCGGTGCCGTGGCATCCACGTCGCGGGCCCTCGCAAGCAAAGTCGTGGATGGCCGGAAGCAAGTCGGCTCTGACGAGGCCGGGGCGGCGTGGGCCCTAACGACGCCGATAGGCGCGCGCCGCTTTACTTACGCCGAAAAGCGCGTCACGGCGCCTTTGCCCGCCCCACGCTTCGCGGCGTAATTCGAATGCCGCGCGCAACGCGAGTTCCAGCCGTTGGCGCAATCTTTCCGCAATTTCCGCCGCGATCGCAGGGACGTCGGCTAACTCGTTGATATCGCGACGCCAAGCCTCCATGTAGGCGATTGCCGCCAGCATGACGTCCGTGTCCTCGTCGAAATGTCCAAGGCCGACGTTGCATTTGCTGCAGAGAAGACCGCGCACCTGTTTGGTCGAATGACAATGATCGACGCCGGGCTGACGTTTGCGTTGCTTTTTGCAGATCGGACAAACGCCGCCTTGCCGCGCCAACAGCGCGTAATAGTCCTCCGTTGTAAGCCCGTGGCGGTGATAAGCGCGTTGTCGCTCCCGGTATTCGGGGTCGGTCCGTAATCGCTCTCGCCGACGCGCATTGATCTCGTCCTTGTGCGCTGCCAAGTAACGGCGATTCCTTGCGCGCTTTCGGTTGCGAAATTCCGGCTCTTCTGCATATCGCTGCCTCTGTCGAATGGATTTGCGGGAAACCATCGCTGTTTCCCTCCGCCAATCCACCGGTGAAAGATCGCCGCGCGAACGGCCACGCCCGGCGCGGCGCGCCGGCGCCCGAAGCCGCGCCGAGTGGCCGCATTCCGATGATCCGCCGAGGCTCACCCCGACGGGTCAGTGACCGTTGTTGCTGCTGTGAAAGCTGGAATCCGCGAGCCAACGAGGGCCCGCCGGAAACGAAAAGCCCGCGCGGGGGTGCCGGCGGGCGCAGTTACGCGTCTACCATTTCGCCAACTTACAGCATTTCTGTATGGCTGTCAAGCCCCAGACAGCGTCATTTTTCGAGCGCCGACCCGCCCTTGCGCACCCTACGTCGCGCCGTCTGTAATCTCGGCGCGCCGCTTGCGCACGGCCGGCGCCACCATCACGATCAGGATCAGCACCGTCGCGATGATGAAGGCGAGGCTGATCGGCCGCCGGATGAACACCGACGGGTCGCCGCCCGACATCAGCATCGCTCGCCGCAGGTGTTCCTCGACCATCGGCCCCAGCACGAAGCCGAGCAGCATGGGCGCCAGCGGAAATCCGAGCTTCATCCAGATAAAGCCGAGGATGCCGAACAGCGCGGTGAGATAGATCTCGAACGACGAGTTGTTGACGCTGTAGATGCCGATCGCGGAGAACGCCATGATCGCGGGAAACAAGAGCCGATAGGGAACGGTGAGCAGCTTCACCCACAGGCCGATCATCGGCAGGTTGAGCACGACCAGCATCAGGTTGCCGATCCACATGCTGGCGACCAGGCCCCAGAACAGGTCGGGCCGCATCGTCATCACCTCGGGCCCGGGCTGGATGCCCTGAATCTGCAGCGCCCCGAGCATCAACGCCATCACCCCGCTGGCCGGCAAGCCCAGCGTCAGCATGGGAATGAACTTGCACTGGGCGTCGGCGTTGTTGGCGGATTCCGGTCCGGCCACCCCCTCGATGGCGCCCTTGCCGAAGCGCGACGGGTCGGCGGCCACTTTCTTTTCGACCATGTAGGACGAGAACGAGGCGATCGCCGGCCCGGTGCCGGGCAGCACGCCGAAGAAGCAGCCGAGTCCGGTGCCGCGCAGGATCGGTCCGATCGAACGCTTGAGGTCGTCCCTGGACGGGAACAGGTGCGTCAGCTTGGAGTTGAAGACCACCCGCTCGGTAGGCTCCCCGAGATTGCTGATGATCTCGCCGACCGCGAACACGCCGACCGCGACCACGATGAAGCCGATGCCGTCGGTCAGCTCGGTGATGCCGAGGCTGAAGCGCTGCGTGCCGGTATTGACGTCGGTGCCGACGATGCCGAGCAGCAGCCCCATCACCACCATGGCGAGCGATTTGATCATGTCGCCCTGGGCCAGCACGGCGGCCGCGACCAGGCCCATCAGCATCAGCGAAAAATATTCCGGCGCGCCGAACTTGAGCGCCAGCTCGGCGAGCGGCGGGCCGAACAGCGCGATCAACAGCGTGCCGACGGTGCCGGCGAAGAACGAGCCGATTGCCGCGATGGCCAGCGCCGGCCCGGCGCGCCCCTGCCGAGCCATTGCGTAGCCGTCGATGCAGGTGACCACCGCCGAGGTCTCGCCCGGCAGATTGACCAGGATCGCCGTGGTCGAGCCACCGTACTGGGCGCCGTAATAGATGCCGGCGAGCATGATCAGCGCAGCCACCGGCGAGACACTGTAGGTGATCGGCATCAGCATCGCGATGGTGCCGAGCGGACCGATGCCCGGCAGCACGCCGATCAGCGTGCCCACCAGCACGCCGACGAAGCAGTAGAGCAGATTCTGCAGCGAGAACGCGACACCGAAACCGAAGATCAGGTTGCCGAACAGGTCCATGACGTGGTCAGAAATCGGCGATCAGCGGATAAGGCAGGCCGAGACCCCAGACGAACAGGGCAACCGACAGCACGGTGAGCACCACGGACAACAGCACGACTTCGACCAGCTTGAACTGCGGGCTGGCGAGCGCGGAGCCGAAAATCAGCACGATCAGCGCCGGCACGAACCCCGCATAGGTCATCAGGATCCCGAACAGAACGAAGGCCAGCGGAAGCGCGATCATCGCGCGCAGCGACCAGGATCCCGCAATCTTTTCATTGCTGCGCAAGCCGGCGACCACGAGATAGAGGCCGAACAGGATCAAGATGCCGCCGAGCACGGTCGGAAAATAGCCGGGCCCCATGCGCAGCGTGGTGCCGAAGGAGTAGTTGCGGGCGATGAACATCGTCACCGCGCCGCTCGCGATCAGCATCGCGCCGCCCCAGAAGTCCTTGTTTTCAAAAAGCTCGAGTTTCATCGACGACTCCGTGCCGAATGGTCCACCGCGACCCGCGCCATTCACAAGTCGTCATGCCCACGATGACAGCGAAGGAAGAAAGACACGCCCGACTCGATCCGCTACTCCGCCTTGATGCCGCCCTCCTTCACGACCCGCTCCCATTTGGCCAATTCCTTGACCATGAAGCCGCCGAACTCGGCCGAGCTCATCCGCATGCCCTCGACCCCTTCGGAGGAAAACTGCTTCTGGATCTCGGGCGAATCGAGGACCGCCGAAATCTCCTTGTGCAGCTTGGCGACGATGGCGGCGGGCGTGCCCGCCGGCGCCGTGATGCCGATCCAGTTGGCAGCTTCGTCGCCCGGCACGCCGGCTTCGGCGATCGTCGGAATCTCCGGCAGCACGGGACTGCGCTCCCTGCCGCCGACGCCGAGCGCCCTGAGCTTGCCGGAGCGGACGTGCGGCAGCGCCGTGATCGTCGTGGCGAAAATCACCTTGGTGTGGCCACCGAGCACGTCGATCATCGCCGGCCCGCCGCCCTTGAACGGCACGTGCAGCATGTCGACGCCGGTCGCAAGCCTGAACAGCTCGCCGCCCAAATGCTGGAAGCTGCCGACGCCGCCGGAGGCATATTGCAGCTGCCCCGGCTTCTCCTTGGCGAGCGCGATGAGCTCCTTGACCGACTTGACCGGCAGCTCCGGATTGACCGCGAGCACGTTCGGGGCGGAGGCGAGGATCGTGATCGGCTCGAAGCTCTTGATCGGATCGTAGGGCAGCTTGTAGAGCCAGGGATTGACCGTGTTCACGAGCGACACGACGAGCAGCGTGTAGCCGTCCTTCGGCGCGTTCACCGCGAGCTCAGTGCCGACGACGCCGCCCGCGCCGGCGCGGTTATCCACCACCACCTGCTTGCCCAGTCGGCTGCTGAGCTGCGTGGCGATCATGCGGCCGATGGTGTCGTTGATGGCGCCGGGCGGGAACGGAACGATCAGCCGCACCGGCTTGGTCGGATAGTCTTGCGCCGCGGCCGCGGTCGCGAGTGCCAGCGTGAGAGCCGCGGTCTTGAGCAGCAGTGCGTGCATTCGTGCCATGGGTCACCCTTCCCGAATTCGTCCCACTTCGCCGCAGCGACGTATCACTCCGCCTTGATGCCGCCTTCCTTCACGACCCGTCCCCATTTGGTTATTTCCTTCGCCATGAAGGCGCCGAATTCGGCCGGGCTGGTGCGTACGATCTCGGCGCCCTCGGACGCGAACTGCTTCTGCACGTCGGCCGAGCTCTGCACTTCCTGCACTGCCTTGTGCAGGCGCTCGATGATCGGCGCGGGCGTGCCCGCCGGCGCCACCAGGCCCCACCAGTTGACCGCCTCGTAGGTCGGCACGCCGGCTTCCGCCACCGTCGGAACATCGGGCAGCACCGCATTGCGCTTGCTGCCGCCGACGCCCAGCGCCTTGAGCTTGCCCGACCGGATGTGCGGCGTGGTCTGCACGAGCGAGCTGAACAGCACTTTGGTGTGGCCGCCGACCACGTCGATCATCGCCGGGCCGCCGCCCTTGAACGGCACGTGCAGGATGTCGACACCGGCCTCGAGCTTGAACAGCTCGCCGCCGAGATGCTGAAAGCTCCCGATGCCGGCCGAGGCATATTGCAGCTCGCCCGGCTTTTGCTTGGCGAGCGCCACCAGCTCCTTGATCGAATTCACCGGCAGGCTGGGATGGACCGTGACCACGTTGGGACCGCTGGCGAGAATCGAGATCGGGGTGAAAGCCTTGATCGGATCGTAAGGCAGCTTGTAGAGCCAGGGATTGACCGCATGCGCCATCGATATGATCAGGATCGTGTAGCCGTCTTTCGGCGCGCTCGCGGCAAGCTCAGTGCCGACGACGCCGCCGGCGCCGGCGCGGTTGTCGACGATCACCTGCTTGCCCAGCCGCTCGCTCAGTTGCGTGCCGATCATGCGCCCGACCACATCGTTGCTGCCGCCCGGCGGGAACGGGATGATGAGCCGCACCGGCTTGTTGGGGTAATCCTGCGCCGCCACCGCCGTGGTGAGCGCCAGCACCAGGCCGGCAGCCTTGAGCAGCGTTACGTGCAATTTTGGCATGCTTATTCCTCCCGGGGGGAACTTATTAGATCGTCAGCTTGAACAACGTTGTTGTGTCCAGGTCGCCACCAAGCCTTCAGCGTCGCCTCCCGCGCGGCAGGATACCTGGTCCGGCCGTCCTTTTGCACCATTGGAATATCATGGCCCGGCACCGCGATGTTGCCCGGCCGCCTGCGCCACAATGTCCATATCGCGTCGATCGAGGCTCGTTTCAGGAGCCGAGCGGGCTGTCCGACACGACCAGCGCGGCAACGCCGGCCTTCGCCGCCTCCTGCTGCAGGGCGGCGACCTCGCCGGCACTGTACGGGATGCCGTTATCGCGTCGCTGTGCTTCGCAGCGCCGTTCGGGATCGCCAGGCATGAGAACCTCGTTGGAGTCCGCCGCGGTCGGACACGCGCGCACCCGTTCGATCAGCGTGTCCATGCGGGCGCGGTAGTCGTCCGACCGCACGAACAGATCCGGCTTCATCGCCAGGAAGAAGTGGCCGACGTCCTGCGGCCGGTCGTAGACCTTGTACTGGTCGCCGACATCGCCGCCATAGGCCGCGCCCGAGATCACGCCGCCGAAAATGTCCATCAGCATGGCGAGGCCGGAGCCTTTGTAGGTGCCGATCGGCAGCACGACCCCGCCGAGCGCGGCGCCGGGGTCCGTGGTCGGACGGCCCTCGCCATCGAGCGCATAGCCGAGCGGGATCTTCTCCCCTCGCCGCTCGGCCCGGCGGATTTTTCCGCGCGCCGCCACCGCCGGCGACATGTCGAGCAGGAACGGCGGATGCTTGCCTGCCGGGGCGCCGGCCGCGAACGGATTGGTGCCCAGGAGCGCGGTCCGCCCGCCCCACGGCGGCATGGCCGGGGATGCATTGCTGAACACGAGCGAGATGAAGCCGGCATCGAGTGCTTGCAGCACATAGGAGGCTGCCATGCCGAAATGCGTGCTGCGGCGGACCGAGACGATGCCGATGCCGAAGTCACGCGCCATGTCGGTCGCTTCGCGCATTGCCCGCGTGCCGACCACGAAGCCGAAACCGTCGCGGCCGTCGAGCGAGGCGGCGACCGGCGTCACCCGCTGCGGCTCGAGCGCCGGTCGCGGATTGATCAGGCCATGCCGGAGCCGGTCGAGATAGATCGGCAACCGGCAGAGGCCGTGGGTATCGACCCCGCGCAAATCCGCGCTCACCAGGCAGCCGGCGACGATCGCCGCATCCTCGCCGGGGAGGCCGTGCGCGACCAGGAGGCGGCGGGCGAAGGCGTCGGCCGCGTCCACGGCGGCATAGACGCGGCCGGCCTCGACGGCTTGCGGCGTTGACCTCAAAGCTTGATCTCCTGCACCTGTTTCGCCCGCGCGGTGCAGGCGCCCAGCAGAAAAGCCAGATCGGTGCCGGTCGAGACATAGCGGGCACCCATGCGGACGAATTCGGCGACCAGGTCGGGCCGCGTCGCCAAGCCGCCGACGCCGCAGTGCTTGCCGCGCTTGCGGCAGGCGGCGATGGCGCGCGCATAGACCTCGCGCACGCGCGGATGATCGTACTGTCCCGGCAGGCCCCAATCCGCCAATAAATCGTTGAGGCCGACCAGCACCATGTCGACGCCGTCGACTGCGATGATCTCTTCCATCCGATCGAGCGCCGCCGCGCTCTCGACCTGGACGATGATCATGGTGGCGTCGTTGAGCGCCGCATAGGCCTCGGCCGGCGGGAACGAGCGAAAGTGAAGATGCGGCAGGCCGCTCGCATTCGAGCGTTCGCCGAGCGGATGAAATTTGGCCGCCCTGACGACCTGCTTCGCCTCTGCAGCCGACTGGAGGTGCGGGGCGATCACCCCGAGCGCCCCGCCCTCGAGCACGCGGGACACGTAGTCCGGGGTATTGGCCGGCACGCGCACGAACGGCGCAATACCGACTTCGAGCGCGGCCATGCAGATCTGTCCGGTGGTCTCGAGCGAGAAGCTCGAGTGCTCGACATCGACGTAGAGCGTATCGAAGCCGGCGGTCCGGGCAATGCGGGCGATCTCGACATTGCGGACCAGCCGCACGGTCATCGAGGCGACCACCTCGTCCCGCTCGAGCTTCTCCTTGACGTTGTTGCGCAGGATGTCGCTGATTTGCACCGACCCCTCCCTTGGCCTGACGCCCAGGCCGGCCTTATTGTTGGCCTACCGCCCCGAACAGGCGGCAGGCGTCAACCGAAGGCAAAACTATCCATGAATTACACGACCGACTTCAAGTCGATCCGCGACCAGGTGTCCCCCGAGGAATGGCAGGCGCGCCTCGATCTCGCCGCCTGCTACCGGCTGGTCGACGCCTACGGCATGACCGACCTGATCTACAACCACATCACCGCGCGCATCCCAGGCACCAAGGACCACCTGCTGATCAACCTCTATGGCATGCTCTACAAGGAGATCACGGCGTCGAGCCTCGTGAAGATCGACGTCGAGGGCGAGATCATCTGGAAGCCCGACACCGACTATGGCATCAACAAATCGGGCTATGTGATCCACGGGGCGATCCACCAGGCGCGGCCGGAGGTCTCCTGCGTGCTGCACACGCATACCCGCGCCGGCATCGCGGTGTCGGCGATGCAGTGCGGGCTGCTGCCGCTGTCGCAGACCTCGATCCGGTTCGTCGGCCACATCGGCTACCACGACTACGAGGGGCCGGCGGTGGACCTCGACGAGCGCGAACGCATCGTCAACGACCTCGGCCCGCATGACGCCTTGGTCATGCGCAACCACGGCCTGCTCACCTGCGGGGCCACCATCCAGCAGGCGTTCAACACCATGTATCAACTCGAGCTGTCCTGCCGCTCGCAGGTCGACGCCATGGCGGCACGCACCGAGCTGACCATGCCGGGCGAGAACGTGCTCGCGTACACCGCGCATCTCTATCAGCCCGGCACCCGCCGCCCCTACGGCGTGCTCGAATGGCCGGCGATGCTACGGCTGCTCAAGGCCGAGCAGAAGAATACGGATTACCCGCCGTATTGGCACTGAGGGACCGTACAACGACAATCAATGTTGCGGCTCGCCGATTTATTCGCGCAGCGCTGTTTCCTTTAGCGCTGAATTGGGAAAGGGCAGCGCGGCAACCTCCGCACCGTCGGCCACCGAGTACGCATGCGCCGTGACGGCGTTGAGACGCTCCTCGAGCGCGCGGCGCACAGCTTCGAGCGTCGCATCGTCGGCGTCGCGCGGGACGTGGATGGGCTCGCCTCTCGCCATCACCATGCGCCCGAATGGCAGGCTGATCGGCGTGCGATCCCAGTTCGACAGGCGCCGCCGCCTGCTCGTCGCCATGGCGACCGGCACGATCGGGCATCCCGAATGCTTCGACAAGGTGACAATCCCGAGCCCGACAACGCGGGCGATCTTGGGCACGTCGGCGGTCATCACCACGCTTTCGCCGCGTTTGAGCAGCCGCAACATCGTCGTGAAGGCGCGCAGCGCCTTCTTGCGCATGAATTCCGGTCCATGGTCCCCGGAGCCGCGGATGAACTTGAGACCAAAGCGCTCCCCCGCGCGGACCAGGATCTCACCATCGCGATGAGTCGTCACGAGGATGTTCAGCTTGTCCTTGCGCCAGCCGAAAAACGGCATGAGGAAATGCTCGCCATGCCACAAGGCAATGATCACCGGCTGTTTTTCAAAGGGCTCGAAGAACGACGCATCCGGGATGCGCATGAGGCGGTTGGTCAAGCCGATCAGCCGGTAGTGACTGAACAACAGATAGCCCCCGATCGCCACCGCGACCTCGGAAAACGAAAACCGCCTAAACATCGCGCAGTCGCCCGTGGTTCTGGCCCATAAGATCGTGGCTCATCATGTTGCCGTGCCTGACCTGCTGAGCGGCCCCTTGAATCATCCCTACCTAGCTCATCGGGTTTATCCGCCGCAAGGCGATCGGTCATGCCCGAGCACTCGGCTCAAACCGTGAGCTCCCGGACTGCGCGCCGCGCGGTCAATACCGATAATCCTCGATCTTGAGCAGCGGAAACGCGCTCAAGACATGCGGCGGGTTGCTCGGCACGGCGGCGTGCAGATAGGAGCGGTCGAGATCGGCAAAGCTCGCGGCGCCGAGCAGGCCGAGGCAGCGCTGCACCTCGTCCTCCAGCAATTCGAGCAGCCGCACGACGCCGGCCTGGCCGCCGGCCGCCAGCGCATAGCACTGCATGCGGCCGATGCCGACCAGATCGGCCCCGGTTGCGATCGCCTTGACGATGTCGGAGCCGCGGCAGATCGATCCGTCGACCAGGATTTTGGCGCGACCGGCGACGGCCTCCACCACCTCCGGCAGCACGTCCATGGAGCCGCGGCCGTGATCGAGCTGCCGGCCGCCATGGTTTGACACGTAGATCCATTCAACCCCATGGTCGAGCGCGATCCGCGTATCCTCGGCGGTGGCGATGCCCTTGATCGCGAGCGGAATCTTGAATCGCTCCTTGATGCGCTTGACCGTTCGCCAATCGAGCGCGGCCTGGAAGGCGCGGCCCTGGACGCGGCGCCGCCCGGCGGTCACGAACCGCTTGGCGATATCGCGTTCGCGCCGGCTGTAATGCGCGGTGTCGACGGTCAGGCAGAACGCGGAATAGCCGTGCGCGATGGCGCGGGTGACGTGATCGTCGACCCAGGCCTCGTCGCCGCGCACGTAAAGCTGGAAGAGCCGCAACGCATCCGGCGCTGTCGCGGCCAGCTCCTCGAGCCCGGGATCGCAGACCGAGCTGAGCATATGCCCGGCGCCGAATTCCCCGACGGCGCGCACGACCGAGGTGGCGCCGAGCGGATGAAAGCTCTCCAACGAGCCGACCGGCGCCAGCACCACCGGCAGGCGAAGCTTGCGCCCGAACTGACTCACCGAGGCATCGACCTTGCTGACGTCGCGCAGCACCCGCGGCCGGAACGCGATCGAGTCCAGGGCCATGCGGTTGCGCCGCAGCGTAGCCTCGCTTTCGGCCCCGCCGACGATGTAGTCCCAATCGTTCTGGTTCAGGTTCTGGCGCGCCTTGGCGACGATCTCATGCAGGTTGAGAAGGTCGCTCGGAGCTGCCGGCGTGTCATGGACGGATGCTTGCAGTGAGGCGCGTTCTTGCATGGAAAAGCCGATCGGGGTGATGGGGAGGAGCAAACAGGTCTTGCCAGCCCGTCATGATGCTCACCCTGATGATCGGTCGTCAACCAGGGGCGGACTTGCTAGATATCATCGGCCATCAAGGGAGGGTGATCGGTGAATGCCTCGTCATCAGCGCCGGTTCGCCTGGTCGTCATGGAGGGTGACGGCATCGGGCCGGAGATCACGGCCGCAACGCTCGCCGTGCTGCGCCAAGTCGATCGCGCTTTCAGGCTGGGACTTACGTTCACGCCCGTCAGCATCGGCCTGGCAGCACTGCGCGCGCAGGGCACCACGCTCCCTGCGGCCGCGGTCGAGGCCGCCAAGGACGCGGACGGCGTCATCCTCGGCCCGGTGTCCCATAACGAATACCCGCCGGTCGCCGAGGGCGGCGTCAATCCATCGGGGGCATTGCGCAAGCAGCTCGATCTGTTCGCCAACATCCGCCCGGCGCGCACGCGCGGCGGGTTTCCGCCGCGTTGTGGGTCTCCGGTCGACCTCGTTATCGCGCGCGAAAACACGGAAGGCTTTTATGCCGACCGCTCGATGTTTCTCGGCTTGGGCGAATTCATGCCCACGCCGGACCTCGCGCTCGCGGTGCGCAAGGTCACGCGGGCCGGATCCACCCGGATCGCGGAGACCGCCTTCGCGCTCGCGTCGGCGCGCCGCAAGAAGGTGACGGCGGTTCACAAGGCGAACGTGCTGCGAGTGTCGGACGGGTTTTTTCTCGAATGCGTACGCGCGGTGGCGTCGCGGCATCCGGCCGTCCAATACGAGGAGCGGATCATGGACGCGATGGCGGCCTTGCTGGTACGCGACGCCGGCGCGTTCGACGTGGTCGTCACCACCAACATGTTCGGCGATATTCTGTCCGATCTCGCCGCCGAGATCAGCGGGAGCCTCGGGCTTGCCGCCTCGCTGAACGCCGGCACCGAGCACGCGGTGGCGCAAGCCCAGCACGGCTCGGCGCCCGATATCGCCGGCCAGGACCGCGCCAACCCTGCTTCGCTGATCGGCTCGGCGGCGATGTTGCTCGCCTGGCTGGGCGAGCGGCGCAGGGACGATCAATTGACGCGAGCGGCCAACGCCATCGAGGACGCGCTCGACCGCGCGATTGCGGCGCCCCAATGGCGCACGCGCGACCTCGGCGGCCCGCTCGGCACCAAGGCTTTCGGCGAACGCGTGGCCGCGCTGGTGGGCGAGACCCTCAAGTAATGGTCGTACAAAGAGCGCGGGCGCGAAGCATCACAGCACCGCCCCGGTCGCGTCATCGATGAGATGCATGTTCTCGAGGCTCGCGGCGAGCTTCATGCGGACGCCTTCGCGCGCGCCGGCATTGGGGTTGACCCGCCCGCACACGTCGATACCGTTGATGCGAAAGAACACTAGCGTCTCCATGCCGAGCGGCTCGGTGACCTCGAGCATCGCGTCGATATAGGCAGGTTGCTTCTCGCCGTTGGGCTTGGCTTCGGTCAGGTGCTCGGGGCGCAGCCCGAAGGTGATGCGCTCGCTTCCCACGTGCGGCCGGTAGCGCGCGACGCGCCCTTGCGGCACCGGCAGCACGATCTCATCGCTCAGGCGGACCCGCAGGCGACCGTCCGCCTCTTCCAGCCGGCAGGGGAGGAAATTCATCGCCGGCGAGCCGATGAAGCCGGCGACGAAGCGGGTCAGCGGCGCGTGGTAGAGATCGTTGGGCGCGCCGATCTGCTCGATCTTGCCGCGGTTCATCACCACCACCCGGTCGGCGAGCGTCATCGCCTCGACCTGGTCATGAGTGACGTAGACCGTGGTCGTGCGCACCTTCTGATGCACGCGCTTGATCTCGGTGCGCATCTGCACGCGCAGCTTGGCGTCGAGGTTCGACAGCGGCTCGTCGAACAGGAATACCTTGGGGTTGCGCACGATCGCGCGGCCCATGGCGACGCGCTGGCGCTGGCCGCCGGAGAGTTGCCGCGGCTTGCGATCGAGCAGCTCGGTGATGTCGAGGATGCGGGCGGCCTCCTGCACGCGGCGGGCGATCTCGTCCTTCGGGTAGCGTTTCAATCGCAGCCCGAACGACATGTTCTCGTATACGGTCATGTGCGGGTAGAGCGCGTAGTTCTGAAACACCATCGCCATGTCGCGGTCCTTCGGCGGCACGTCGTTGACCACCTCGCCGTCGACCGCGATCTCGCCGGCGCTGATCTCTTCCAGCCCGGCGATCATCCGCAAGGTCGTCGACTTGCCGCAGCCCGACGGGCCGACCAGCACGACGAATTCCTTGTCGGCGATGTCGAGATCGATCCCGCGCACCGCCTCGGTATCGTCGAAGCGCTTGAAGACCTTACGCAACGAGACTTGCGCCATGACTATCCTTTGGTGGCGCCGGCGGTGAGCCCGGCGATGTAGTAGTCCATCAGGAAGGCATAGATGATCAGCGGCGGGGCGGCGCCGAGTAGCGCGCCGGTCATGATCTGACCCCAGTTGAAGACGTCGCCCTTGATCAGCGAGGTGATGATGCCGACCGGCAGCACCAGCTGGTCTGCCGACGTGGTGAAGGCGAGCGGATAGAGGAACTGCGCCCACGACACCGTGAAGGCGAAGATGGTCGCCGCGATGAGGCCCGGCAGCGCAACCGGTATGAACACCCGGGTGAGGATCTGGCGATAGTTGGCGCCGTCCATCAGCGCCGCCTCGTCGAGCTCCTTCGGGATCGAGGCGAAATAGCCGATCATGATCCAGGTGCAGAACGGCACCGTCAGCGTCGGATAGAGCGGCAGCAGCACCCACCAGCGATTGATCAGCTGGATGCCGGTCCACTCGTTGAACACGGCGAACATCTTGAACAGCGGGATGAACAGGAGCGTTTCGGGAATCAGATAGGTGAGAAAGACGCCGGTCGCGAGCGTGGCCGAGCCCCAGAACCGCATGCGCGCCAGCGCGAAGGCGGCCGGGACGCTGATCAGCATTGTGATCGTTACCACGACCACCGACACGACCGCCGAGTTGCGGAAGAAGGTCAGGTACTGCGAAGAGGTCAAGAGCTCGATGTAGTTGCCGAGCGTCGGATTGTAGACCCACCACGGATTGGTCGCGGCGGAAATCTCCGCGCTGGTCTTGAGCGAGGTGATCAGCATGTAGACCGGCGGCATCAGGAAGAAGATCGCGAACAGGGTGAGGAAAAAATACGACCAGCGCAGCGCCCAGCGGCGGTCCCGACTCATGCTGCCGTATTTCGGCCGCGCGGCAGGTCGGATGTCGGTGGCGACGGATGTGGCGGTCATGACATTTCATTCGCCCGGCGATGGATGTCGCGCAGGATGAACACCGCGGCGACGGTCAGTATGGGCACCATGAACAAGGAAACGCTGGCGCCGAGCGGAATGTCGTTGCCCTGGATTCCGATCCAGAATGCCCACGTGGCAAACACATGCGTGCGGTCGATCGGACCGCCGGCGGTCAGGATGCGCACGATGTCGAAATTGGCGAAGGTCACGATCAGCGAGAACAGCGCGGTGATCGCCATGATGTTGCGCATCATCGGCAGCGTCACGTACCAGATGCGCTGCCACCAATTGGCACCGTCGATGGCGGCTGCCTCGTAGAGTTGCTCGGGGACCGATTTGAGCGCGGCGAGGTACATGATCATGAAGAACGGCGCGCCGATCCAGACATTGACCAGAATGACCGAGAACCGCGCCCAATAGGCATCGCCGGTCCACGCAACCGGACCGACGCCGAACAAATCGAGCACCCAGTTGAATGCGCTGTAGGACGGATCGAACAGCCACAGCCAAGCGAGGCAGCTCATGGCCGGCGGGATCACCCACGGCACCAGCAGCATGCCGCGCCACTTGCGCTGTCCCCTGGCCGGGATGTTGTGCACGAAGTGGGCGACGATGAAACCAATGAGCGCTTTGAAGATGACAGCGGTGATGGCGAAGATGCAGGATTGCTGCACCACCATCCAGAACGTCTCGCGTTTGAACAGGAAGAGGAAGTTTCCAAAGCCGACGAAGCGTTCCATCGACTTGTTGAGCGTTGCGAGATGGATCGAATAGAAGGCGGGGTAAATGACCAGAAGCGCGACCAAAAGGATCAGCGGAAGCGCCATCAGAAAGGCAATGGTCGACTTGCGCTGCATCGCCTTGCGGAAGCCGGAGCGCCGCCGGGCGCCGGCTGCCGCCAAGGGGGTTTGCAATGCCGCGTCGACCATGCGTTGCCTCATCGCTGCGCACGCCCGGGCCGCCGCCCGATCCGGGCAGGCGGCACGGCGCGCGTGGGCTCAGGTCCGCATGAAGCCTTCGATCTCGGATTCGGCCCAAGCCAGCGTCTTCTCGAGCGCCTCGCCCTGCTTGAATCGCACGATCATCTTGGTCTGGATCGCCTGGGTATAGATCTGCACGGCGATCTTCGGCGGTGCGGGTTGCGCCGCCACCGAGAGGATCTGGTGATTGTGCGGATTCGGATAATGGTAGAGCGTGCCCTTCGGCGGCCCTTCCTCGGCCCAAACCTTGAACGTCGTGAGCTTCTCGAACGCCGGCAGGTCGTAGCCGCCGCTTGCTTCCACCATCTTCTCGACGGCCGACGGCTGCGACAGATGCACGAGCAGACTCTTGGCCGCCGATTTGTTTTTGCCAAAGTTCCAGATGCCGTAGAAGTAGGGCAGGAACGGCGCATAGCGTCCCTTCGGGCCGGACGGCATGCCATGGGTCCACAACTGCTCGGCGACCTTCGGCGCGTCGCGCTTGGCCACCGCCCAGGCGCTCGGCGGGTTCATGATCAGCGAGCCCTTGCCGGCGATCAGATACTTGTTGTTGGAGGCATTGTCCCAGGCCGGCGCATCCGGCGGCAGCCATTGCGCCAGCTTCTTGTAGTATTCCAGCGCTTGCCGCACCGGGTCCGACTTGACCGTGACGTTGCCTTTGGCATCGACCAGATGCGCACCGAAGGATTGAAAGATCGCGCCGGCGGTGTCGACATTGTCTTCAGTCACGCCGAGCCCGATGCCGAACGGGAAGCCCGCCTTGTGGCAGGCCTCGGCAGCCTTGAGCATGGCGTCCAAGGTCCAGGCCTCGGCCTTCGGCGGTGAGCCCGCGGGATACATCGCGAGCACGTCGATCCCGGCATGCTGCTTCAAGAGATCGATGCGTGAACACGGCCCCTTGATCTGGCTGCCCACGGCTGCGGGTACGGCGACCCACCGGCCGCTGGACTTGGCCAGATATTCGACGGTCGGATTGACGGCGCCGTTCTGCTTGATCAGCTCGGCCATGATGTCGTCGACCGGCTCCAGCCTGTTGGCATGGTCGGCAGGCTGCCAACTCGGGAATTGGAAGATGTCATGACCCGATCGCGCTTGCGCCTCGGCCGCAATGGTCAGCAGGTTCTTGTTGCCCTGCGAGGTGATGTAGTCGATCGAGACCTCGACCTTGTTCTTCGCCCCCCATTCCTCGCAAAGCGCCTTCGACGCGTTGTTGGCGCCGGGCACCCAGTGGTCCCAGAAGCCCATCGTCAGCCTGCCGCCGGCCTGCGAATGGCTGACATGGGGCATCGCAATGACGGCGGTCGAGGCAGCGGTCGTCGCCAGAAAACGACGACGGGTCAGTCTGCGCTTGAGCATGACGTAATCCTCCGGTTGGGTTCCCGCTCGGACGTCGCCGGGTTGTTCTACAGCCGTCAACGGTTGTTAACGGCCCCTCGGCGTTGTATCCGCGTCTGGACCGAAGCTTAGATCAAAGTCGCTGCGTTTGTCAGGGTAGATTTTAGGCGGAGATGCCGTATGCCGGCCCGAGGCCCTTGATCACGCCGCGGCGGCGTGATCGGCGGCGCGGGCGGGAACCGACCGCAGGTCGAGCCGCAGGGTGAGGCAGAATGCGGCCCCGCCGCTGCGCAGAAACGAGCGGAGCGGCGTGGTCACGACGCGGTATCCGCGTTCTTCGAGCTGAGCGCGCAGGCGTTCTCCACAGCCGGACATCACCAGGGTATTGCCGAGGCAGACGGCATTGGCCGCGAGGCGGCTCGCGTCCTCCATCCCGACCTCGATGCGCTGCGCGGCCGTGACGCGATGGCGGATCATGCCCCTTCCCGCCGGAGTGAAAGCCCGCGGAAAATACATGACCTCGCCACGCGGCAACGGGCACAGCGCCGTATCCATGTGGTAGAAGCGCTGGTCTGCGAGCTCGAGCGCGATCGTCTCCTGTCCGAACACGTCCTCGACCGTGCGCCGAGCGGCTTCCTCCGAGCGCGGCCCATATCCCATCCAGAACAGGTTGCGGGCGCGGTCCCAGACGCAGTCGCCGGCCCCTTCAAGCACGAGGTTCTCAGGCGACTTTCGCACCGTATCGACCAGGCCGCGCGCCTGCAGCGCTCGGAACGCCGCTTCGAAATGGGCCTCCTCGCGCTGGCGCTCGGGGTGACGGAACCGCGCCAATAGCACCTGGCGGTCGAGCACCACGGCCGCGTTGGCGGTGAAGACGAGATCGGGGACACCGGGCGCCGGCGGCACGAGCTCGATCGCGGCGCCGAGATCGGTCAACCGGCGACTTAGCCCGGTCCATTCCTGCCGGGATGCGGCGGCATGCGCGCGCTCGTCGGTCGCCCAGCTCTGCGGGTCCATCCATGGATTGATCGCATAGCTGACCGCGAAGTGCACCGGCCGGCACATCAGGAAGCGGGCGCGAGGTCTGATCAGGGTCATCGGTCTTAACCTTCCAAGAATGCTTCAGGCCGCGGCTTGCCGCGGCCGCGAGCCATCGAGCTCGTGCACGACTTCCTCGAAGCGATCGAGCGCCCAGTCGAGGTCGTCGCGCGCGATCACGAGCGGCGGCGCCAGGCGAACCACCGTGTGATGCGTTTCCTTCGACAGCACGCCCTTGTCGAGCAGGCGCTCGCAGGCCTCGCGCGCGCTGGCGATGCCGGGATCGATCTCGGCGCCGACCCAGAGGCCGCGGCCGCGCACCTCCTTGAGCGCCGGGCTCTTGATCGCGCGCAGGCGCTCGAGCATGCGGGCGCCGAGCACCCGGCTCTTGTCGACCAGCCCTTCGTCACGGATCACATGCAACGCTTCGAGCCCGACGGCGGCGGCGAGCGGATTGCCGCCGAAGGTCGAGCCGTGCGAGCCGGGCGTGAACACGTCCATGACCTCGCGGCAGGCGACGAACGCCGACACCGGCAGCACGCCGCCGCCCAGCGCCTTGCCCAAAATGAGCCCGTCCGGCCGGATCCGCTCGTGCTGGAACGCGAACCACGCGCCGGTGCGGCCCAGCCCGGACTGAACCTCGTCGAGGATCAGCAGCACGTTGTGCGCATCGCAGATGCGGCGCAGCCCGATCAGCCAGCCGGCCGGCGGCACGATGATGCCGGCCTCGCCCTGGATCGGCTCGATCAGCACCGCCACCGTGTCGGGCGTGATCGCCCGCTCGATGGCGGCGAGATCGCCGAACGGCACCGCGCGGAAGCCCGGCGTGAACGGCCCGAAGCCGTCGCGATAATCGGCCTCGGTCGAGAACGAGATGACGGTGGTGGTGCGGCCATGGAAGTTGCCGTTGGCGACGATGATCTCGGCGCGGTCGCGGGCGACGCCCTTGACGCGGTAGCCCCAGCGGCGCGCGGCCTTGATCGCCGTCTCCACCGCTTCCGCGCCGGTGTTCATGGGCAGCGCGGCGTCGAGCCCGGTGAGCTTGCAAATCTCCTCGAGGAACGGCCCGAGGCGGTCGTTGTAATAGGCGCGCGAGGGCACCGCGAGCCGCCGGGCCTGCGCCTCGAGCGCCGCCAGGATGCGCGGATGGCCGTGACCATGGCTGGCCGCCGAATAGGCGCTCATCATGTCGACGTAGCGCCGCCCGGCGACATCCCACAGGTAGGCGCCCTCCCCGCGCGCGAGCACGACCGGAAGCGGCGCGTAATTATGTGCGCTGTATCGGTTCTCCAGATCGATGGCTTTCATGACACGACTCCCAATTCCGCAGATCGAATCTATGTCGATCACGCGACTTGTGCGGCGGAAGTGGAAGCGGGAGACGGCGGATTCGGCGGTGATGACGGCACGTCGCGACCGAAACCGCGGTTTGTTAACCTGGCGCGTAGCGCCGGCAATGGTGAGGTTGCCATTGCCCACCCTCCGCCCCTGAGATTGAATTCAGATTCTTGATTGTCCATTGGAGGTCATCATGAGCTGGCGACCCGTTCGAGTGACGGTCACGGTCACGTTCATTGTGATGATCTGTGCAGTGCTCGCCGAAACTCTGCTCCCGGCCGTTCACGTCGCCAATGCTCAGGCGACCGACCAGCAGCGGCTGCAGGGCACGTGGGAATGCATCGCGACCTTGCGCGACGGCAAGCAAGTCAGGGACTATGTCGGCGTTCGCGCCGTGATCGAGGACAATCGACTGACCTGGCACTTCCCGCAGGCCGACGGGAGCGAGCGGGTGGTCAAGGCGACATTTGCGATCGACCCCAGCCAGAACCCAAAACATTTCGACTGGTACCCCGAGGGCGGCGGCCGCTCGCATCACCGGCTTTACATTTTGGAGGGTGACACGCTGATCTGGTCCGACGATCTCGGTAACGCTCCGCGTCCGGCGCATTTCAACGCCGGGCGTTGGCAATTCGTGACGCGCAGGGTGAAAGGCTGATCGAACTTAAACGGTCTTGCGCCCGAGCAGTGATTCCGGATAGCCGGCGAAACGCCGGATCGGACGCAGCGCCACATGGCTGACGATACGCGCAACGCCGAGATTGACGTCGTCGATCAGCGCGCTGGTCAGCTCCTCATAGGTGCCGAGATCGGCGCAGACGAAGCGAGCGATGTAATCGACGGTGCCGCTGACCTCCCAGCACTCGACCACGTCCTCGATGGCGGCGAGCCGCTTTTCGAACCGCCCGCGATTGGCCTGCTTCTCCAGGATGATTTCGGCAAAGACGTTGACCGGCCGCGACAGTCGGCCAAGCTCCACCACCGCCTGATAGCCGGCGATGACGCCGGCGGATTCGAGGCGCCGCACCCGTTCGAGGGAAGCGCGTGGCGATAACCCCACCGTCTCCGCTAGCTTCTGAATGGTCGAGCGACCGTCGCGCTGGAGCGCTGCCAGAATCTTGACGTCGATGCGATCCAAAGCAGTGCGCTTTGCGGCCATTGACGTCCAAAACCTCAGTCGAGCGCCTCATCCTTCACCGGGACGGTATAGTTGAGTCCCAGCCTTCCGCCATCGGCATAAATGGTCTGGCCGGTGACGTAGCTGGCGTCTTGCGAAGCCAGGAAGACGGCGACCGCGGCGATCTCGTCGGGATCGCCGATGCGCCCGAGCGGCGTGCGCGCCAAGAGACGCCGCTTCGCCTCCCTGTCGGTCGCGACCGCCTTGAGGATATCGGTCATGATCGAGCCGGGCCCGATGGCGTTGACCCGGATGCCGTAGGGTGCGAGCGCCAGCGCCATCACCTTGGTGAGCTGATCGAGCCCGCCCTTCGACACGCAATAGGGCACGTGGTTGGGGATCGCCACCACGGCGTTGATCGAGCTCATATTGATGATGGTGCCCGGCGGCCGGCCGGCCTTGACCTGCATCACCATCCGTTTCGCCGCGGCCTGGCCGACGAGGAACGCGCCTTTCAAGTTGACCCGCAGCACGCGGTCGAAATCGGCTTCTTTCAGGTCGAGGAAATCGGCGCCATGGATGATGCCGGCATTGTTCACCAGAATGTCGAGGGTGCCGAAGGCGCGGCAGGTCGCGTCGACCACGTTCTCGGCGTCGCCCGCATCGCCTACGTCGGTGGCGACGAAGCGGCATTTGGCCTGCCCGAGCGCGCTGGCGGCGGCCTCCCCGGCCTCGGTGTCGACATCGGCGATGGTGACGCTGGCGCCCTCGGCAACATAACGCCTGGCGATGGCAAGCCCGATACCGTGCGCCCCGCCGGTCACGATCGCGACCTTGTTTTCGAGTGTCATCGGATTTCCTCCGGATCGTGCGCGAAATTGTCATTTGGCGCCGCCCGCCGCAATCCGCTTAAATGCAGGCCGGCAGCCACGCCCGCCAAGAGGATCAACACCAATGATTTTCCTTCGCGCCGCCGGCCTTCTGCTCGCGGCTATTGTGCTCGCACCAGGCTCCGCCACGGCCCAAAACTATCCCGATCGTCCGGTGAAGATCGTCGTGCCGATCGGGCCCGCCGGCAGCTACGACATCGTCGGCCGCCTGTTGGCGGATCAATTGGGCAAGCGGCTCGGGCAAAGCGTGGTGGTGGAAAATCGTCCGGGCGCCGGCACCATCGTCGGCACCCAGTCGGTGATCAACGCGCCGGCCGACGGCCATACGCTGCTGGTTGGGGGCTTGAGCAACATCGTGTTCAATGCCGGGCTCTATCAGAAGCTGCCCTATGACCCGCTCGCCGACCTCGTCCCGGTCGCGCTCGTCTTCAACATCTCCTACACGTTGGTCGGCAGAAAGGACCTGCCTTACTCCACCCCCAAGGAGGTGATCGAGGCGGCCAAGAAAAATCCCGGCGCGCTGAAGCTCGCCAATGCCGGCACCGGCACCGGCCAGCACATCGTCGGCGCCGCCTTCATGAAGCTCACCGGCACCAAGTTGCTGGAGGTGCCCTACCGGGGATCGGCGGCCGCCTTTCCTGATCTGCTCGGCGGCCGCGTCGATCTGTTCTTCGATTCCACCCCGGCGGCGCTGCCCTATATCAAGTCGGGCCAAGCGAAAGGCGTCGGCATCCTCACCGCCAAGCGTAACCCGCAGATTCCCGACGTGCCGACCATGACCGAGTCCGGCGTCGCCGGCCTCGAAATCGACTCCTGGATCGGGCTGTTCGCGCCCGCCAAGACGCCGCCCGTTATCGTCGCTCGCCTCCAGCAGGTGATCGCCCAGTCCCTTCCGGAGCTCAAGCCGCGGTTCGAGAGCAATGGCGGCGAGCTCATGGACATGGCCCCGGACCAACTCAAGGGCTTCGTCACGGCCGAGTACGACAAATGGATCAAGATCATCCAGGACGCGGGAATCCGCCTGGATTGATGTGAAGATAGGCCGGATTCCTCACCTCGACTCGCAAGACCTGGCCGAGATCGCACTGAACCAGTTTCGGGTCTGCCGCGTTGACCTGTTCAGCCCGGCAGGTCGCGGCACGGCGTGACCAGTGCTTGAATTGGCCGCCTTGCGTCATTCCAGCGTCGTGACCGCCCGCGCAGCAGGAGGCACGACCATGGCCCTCGCACATGTCTTGATGGGCGCGGATCAATTCCGCGCTCCCCCGACCGTCCGCACCATCGGCGTGGCGGACCTCAAGGACGCGCTGGCGCGCGGCATCGACGATTTTTTGGCGATGCCGAGCCACGCGGTCTTTCTCTGCCTGATCTATCCCATCGTCGGTCTGGTCCTGGGCCGGCTCACCTGGGGATACGAGGTGTTGCCGCTGTTGTTTCCGCTGGCCGCCGGGTTTGCCTTGATCGGCCCGTTCGCGGCGATCGGCCTCTGCGAGTTGAGCCGGCGCCGCGAGCAAGGTCTCGACATTTCCTGGACCGATGCCTTCGACGTCTTCCACTCGTCCTCCGCCGGGGCCATAGCGGCGCTCGGTCTGTTGCTGCTGGTGCTCTTCGTCCTCTGGGTGGCGGTCGCGCAGGCGATCTACGTGGCGAATTTCGGCTATGAGCCGGCCGCCTCGATGCCTGATTTCCTCCGGCAGGTCTTCACCACCCCCGAGGGCTGGACGCTCATCGTCGTGGGCAACGGCGTCGGCTTCCTTTTTGCCCTCGTCGCCCTGAGCATCAGCGTCGTGTCGTTCCCGCTGCTGCTCGACCGCGACGTCGGCGCTGTCGAGGCGGCGCTGACATCGGTGCGGGCGGTCGCCGCCAATCCGGTCACAATGGCGATCTGGGGACTGATCGTCGCGGCCGCCTTGGTGATCGGCTCATTGCCGCTGTTCTTCGGCCTCGCCGTGGTGATGCCGGTGCTCGGCCATGCCACCTGGCACCTCTATCGCAAGGTGGTGGCGCGCTGAGGTATAGCGTTTTCCGGCGAAAGCCTGCCTCGGACGTGATCCGGGGGGAATCGCCTCGCCGTAGAAAACGCGTCAAACGCAACAACGCGAGCTCGAACAATCCCTTTACCAATCTCGCCTACGATCGGCCCCCTGCAGACCAGTGCGCCGTGGGGGCGGTCATGCGTCCGATCCGTAGCCGACGTGCCGCCGGCTGGCTCAGTCAACAGGACCGACAGGCGCTTTTTGTCTGGTTGTTTTTTGCGGCGATCCTTGCGCTCAGCGGCTTGATCGGCGGCGGTCTTGCCGACGGCCTGCGGCCCAAGCGCCCGCCGCAGGCCATCGGCAGTCAATCGGCGAGCGACGACGCGCTCTACACCGGCTCGATCCTGTTCGTTCCGCGCGACGGCGATAATTGCTGGCAACGCTTCCTCGACAACCGGACCGGCCGGCTTTGGGACAACGGCTTCGTGTCCTGCGAGGCGCTGGCGCCCCGCAGCCTGATCTCGCAACCCGGCCGCTATTCCGCCGCCGGGCGCGTGGAGGCCATCCGCAAGGGATTTCTCGGACGCGGAAATGGCGGGCGGTAGGGACAACAAAAGGGGCCGGCATCGAATGCCGGCCCCCATTTTTCAGCGATGTCGATGCGCGGCAGCACCGCTGGTCAGGCGGTAGGCCCCGGGCATGCTTGGCTGAAGGAGACCACGTAGCGCTTGACCATGGGCGCCAGAGGCGGCCACCGCCGGGCTAACGCGCCACGACAGCATTCGGTTTCATCCGTTCTAATAGCGCCGGAAACGGTAGCCCGGAACGTAGCGACTGGCGCGGTAGCCGCGCGGCGCGATCCAGCCGTTCCAGCCGTAGGCTCCGCCCCAACCGAGGCCGGCGCGCGTGCCGTAGCCGCACCAGTACCAGCCGGGACCGGCCCAGCCGTAGGGATACCAGCAATAGGGTTTTCCGAGATAGACGAACTGGGCGCGCTCGGTCAGGGCAACGTCTTCGAGCGCGGCCTGCATCGCATTCGGTGCGGAGATCGGGGCTGCCTCGACCTGCCAACTTGCCAGCATCGCGCCTGCAACAAGCACGCCGACGGGGGCGAGACGCAGCACCAACCCACGCATGGCCTTCTCCCCCAAGGACGGCCCGAGACTGCAACCGAATGTCCGAATTCGCAGCCTATCAGAGGCGGTCGGCAGAGGACAGAGGCCGCGGGTAAGGCGGATGAACCTTCGAATGTCCGCCTGCGTCCATCTTCCGCCGTCAGACCTGTGCCGGCGCGACGCTGACCCCCAACTCGCGAACCTGCGTCACCGGTTGCGGTAGCTCGCTGCCCGGCTCGAGCTCGTATCCGGCGACGCGCAGCGTGCCTTCGGCCGGGCACGCTTCGACCGCGACGCGGGTGAACGGATTGAGCACCGGCGGGGTCACCCACGCGAACCCCGCGCGCGCAAACGGAGCGGACCAGGCCGCAAGCGCCTCCTGGCGGGCGCGGCTGTAGGCGGCGGCCTCTTCGTACGAGCGGGTCAGCAACAGCTTGGCGTTGACCCGCGCTTCCCATGGCGCGGTGCCGCGCAGCCAATCGTTGGCCGCCGAGGTGTCCTCGCCGCGGCTGGCAAACCCCTCTTCCGTCCGCTCGATCACGCAGCGCTCGCCGCGCTTGCACCCGACGAGCGTGAAGATCACCGGACGCGCGACCGGCGTGGTCTCGAGCCGGCGCTTCGCTGCGCCGAAATCCGGACAGGTCTCGAACACCTCACGCAGCAGGTGGTCGGGGGGCACATGGCGGATGCCCCAGGTGCGCAGCGCGTTGGCGGCGAGGTCGTAGGGCCGCAGCCAGGGCTTTCGGGTCCGGCGCCACAACGGCGCCTGGTTGATGGCGGCGGCGAATCGCCCCGACGCCGAGGCCGTCAATATCCCCACATAGCCGGGCCAGGTGACGTTGAAGTACTCGCCGGCCGGGCCGCGCATGTGCGCGATCTCGAGGTGGCGGCCGAGCCCCGGGAACGGCCAATCCAGCGTGCGCGCCAGCCACGGCGCACCGTCCTCGTCACGGGCGATCACGGTGCAGCCCCATTGATAGGACGAATTCAGAAACCAGATTCCGGGAAAGCCGAGCGCAGCGGCGATGGTTTCGACCTCGCGCAGGTAAGGCGAACGCGAGCGTCCGAGCCAGCGCCTGCTCACCGCATCCATGACCGGCAGCACCATCCGGGCGGAGCGCGGCAACCAGGTCAAGCAGTCGTCGCTCAGCGCGCGTGCCCGCGCCCGTCCCTCGGTCGCGTGGCGCACGGGTCCGCCCTCACGCACGTCCACGATCGGAATGGAGACGAGACTGGCCATGAGCGCACTTATCGCAAAGTTCCGATCGGATCCGCTAGGTCCCGCAGCCTGGATGCCACCGCTGGCCTTACCGCGGTCCTAACGACTGCCGCGACCGGGTGCCACGCCCGCAGTTCGCCATTGGCCGCCGGTGGGCCTTTCGCTACACTCGAACGGGCGGCGAACCGAGGCGTATGGGCGTTGGAGGGGGATGTGTTCAAGTCCATCGGTGGAATGCTTGTTGTCCTGGCGGCGATGGGAACCGCGTCGACTCAGGTGCGGGCCGAGGACGACTTTCCGATCGTCGGCACCTATACGGAAAACCGCGCTTGCGCCGGTGCCGATGCAAGCGTTTTGCGCGTGAAGATCACGGCGCGCGACATCGATTCGCCGATTCTCGGCCTCTGCTCGATCTTGGGAAAGAAGCGCGACGGAAATATGATTTCCGTACACGTCGAGTGCAAGGGCCCCGGCGGGGCGGTGATGTTGGGCGATATCAATTTCACCCTCAAGCCGGACAACACGCTAGACTTCGCCGACCAGGACAACACCTACAAAGCCGTGCTCTACAAGTGCGCCGAGTGAAGACCGGCGCGCCCCCCGCAATCAGTGAGGCCGAGGGCGGACGCGAGCGCGTCGCGGTCGAGCTGAGCGCGCAATCCGCGCGCGAACCGGTCGAGAAGATCCTGGCGGCGCTGGCGAGCGGCGAGATCGAGCACGGCAAGGTGGCGCATCACGCCGCCGTTCCGGTGGCGGCCGAATAGCGACCTGCCGGCGATCGACGATCCGTCACTTGCCGCGCAGGATCGCCTTGATGCGCTCGATCACGTCCAGCGGCGCGCCGGCGGCGGCCTGAACCAGCCGCTGCACCTCGCCGCCGGAGGCGGGCTGGAACTCGACCTGGGTCTTGTCCACCTCCGCCAGGAAGTCCGGGTCCTTGAGCATGGCGTCGAACGCCGCCCGCAGCGTGCCCACCCGGTCCGCCGGGAGGCCGGGAGGCGCCACGATCGAACGGCCGACCTGCGCGCTGCTGATGAAGAACGCCAGGATGTCCTTCGCCTCCTGCGTCTTGGCAATATCGAGCGCCGTCGGCACATCGGGAAGATCGCGGTGCCGCTGCGCCGCGTATTGAACGAGAAGATTGAGGTCGCCCCGGCGCAGCCAATCCGGCCTCGTTCGGTTGAGCGTGTGCCAGGAGGTGAGCGCGCCGTCGACCTCGCCCCGCTCCATCGCCATCATGCCTTGGGTCGAGCCGGGATAGCCGGAGATCACCTTGAACTTGGTGCCGACCAGCGCATTGAGCAGTTTCGGATAGGCCTCGGAGGGCGATCCCGCACCGGTCCCGGCGAGCGGAATCTCGTACCGCATGGCGTCCTCGATCGTCTTCGCGTTCGACGTCCGCCAGGTGAAATGGATTTCGAGAATCGCCGACATGCGGCCGATCCAGTTGAAGTCCGCCGCCTTGTATTGCACTCCGGACGAGCGCAGCGCTTCCTCGATGGCGGCGGTCTGGGTGATCATGCCCATGGCGGTGCCGTCTTTCGGGGCCACCGCATAGAGGAAGTTGGCGGCCTGAAAGCTGCCGGCACCCGGCATGCTCTGGGCCACGATCGTCGGATTGCCGGGAATATGCTTGCCGATGAAACGGGCAAACAGGCGGCTGTCATAGTCGTAGGTGCCGCCTGCCGCAAAGCCGATATAGAAGTTGATCACCTTGCCCTTGAAGAATTGCTCGGCGGTTTGCCCCGCAGCCTCACTCGGCGCCAACGCCATGCAAGCGGCAGCCAGCGCCGCCGCGACCAGAACACTGCGTCGGTCGGAGTGCAGCGTCATCTCTTCGTCTACGCCGCCGGACGATAGAACGGCCGGTCGCCGCGGATGGTGGTGCGGTGCATGCGGCGAATATCCGGCAGGCTGTAGCCGCCGCAGGCCTGATGGTTGAGACAGCGGTTGTCCCAGATCACCAGGTCGCCGTCGTACCATTGGTGCCGGTAATGGAAGCGCGGCTCCAGCATGATGGCGAACAGCTTGTCGAGCAGCGGCTGGGCTTCGGAATCCGGCATGTCGGCAATGCCGATGGTGAAGCGCGGCGAAACATAGAGCGCCTGCCGGCCGGTCTCCGGATGGGTGCGCAGCATCGGCTGCAGCACCTCCTTGGTCGCGCTCTCGCGCTCCTTGTAATAATCCTTGGCGTCGGTGCGGGTGGCCGAGACGGTGACGCGGGGATTTTTGAGCTTGCTGATGTGGTGGATGCCGTAGCGTCCGGCGACCTGCTTCTTCAGGTCGACCGATAAGGCCTCGTAGACCTGATACAGATTGCAGAATTCGGTGTCGCCGCCCTGGCGCGGATTGCGCACGGCGTAAAGCAAGGTGAACTTGCACGGCTCTTCGAGATGCGAGGAATCCGAGTGCCAAAAGTCGCCGGCATCCACGATGCCGACGGCGGTGCCGTCGGGACGGGTCTCGTTCGACAGAATCAGGATGTCGGGATCATCGGGGTGGCAATAGGTCTTGCGATCCTGCGCTTCCAGCGATCCGAGCTGGCGCGAGAAGGCCGCCTGCTGCTTCGGGCTCAGCGTTTGGCCGCGGATGGCGACGACCGGGTAGTCGAGCATCGTGCGGTTGAGCGCCGCAAGCGTGCCGGGATCGAGCGCCTTTGCGCAGTCGAGGTCCAGAATCTCGGCGGCGCCCGCGTCGGAGAGCTTGTTCACGCGAAAAGCCATCGCTCGCTCCTTGCGCCTGATTGTTTCGCGACTATGGCGATAATGGCATCGGCCCGGCTTTGGCGGCAAGCCGTTCGCACCGCAACGACGCCCGGTTGCGGCAACACGATCGCCTGCTATTCTCAACCCAATACCGCGGAGCCCACAACGCGTGAGGAAGCGCCATGAGCGTCATGACAAGAACCAGGTTCGAGGTCGTTCCGCTGACCAAGCATATCGGCGCCGAGCTGCGCGGCATCGATCTGCGCGAAAAGCCTGATGATGAAACCGTCCGGGCGATCTATCAGGCCTGGCTCGACCATCTCGTCATCGTGTTTCCGGGGCAGACGCTTTCGCAAGAAGATTTCCTCCGCGTGACCGGCTATTTCGGCGAGCTCGGCGAGCTGTCGCGGCCGCCGAAATATCGTCCGCCCGGCTTCGCCAAAATGCTGCCCGGCATCATGCTGATCTCCAACATCCGCGAGAATGGCGAGCCGATCGGCGCGCTGCCCGATGGCGAGATGATGTTCCACCACGACATGATCCACGCCGAGGTGCCGAGCAAGGCGACCCTGCTCTATTCGGTCGAAATCCCCTCCGCCGGCGGCAACACGCTGTTCGCCAGCGGCTACGCCGCCTACGATAGCCTCGATCCGAACATCCGCTGCAGACTCGAAGGCCGCAAGGCGATGCACCATTACAATTACGGCTCGACCCAGAAGGGCGACAGCCGCGGCACCGAGGCGTTTGCAGAATGCGTGCATCCGGTGTTCCGTACCCACGAGGACACCGGCCGCAAGGCGGTCTATGTCAACCGGCTGATGACGGTCGGCATCGTCGACATGGCGCAGGCGGAGAGCGAGCCGCTGCTCGAGGCGGTGTTCGACCACGCCGAGAAGCGCGAATTCGTCTACGAGCACGTCTGGCGAGTGGGCGATCTGTTGCTGTGGGATAACCGCTGCTCGTCGCACGCGCGCACCGATTTCCCCTCGACCGAGCGCCGGCTGATGCTGCGCACCACCGTCAAGGGCACGGTACGGCCGTATTGATGCGGCCGAAGCGACGGACTGCACGCGTCGACGCCATGGGCGACGCCGAGCCGGCGGAGATCAAGATGCGTAATCGTTCGAAATCTCTCGGCGCTTTGCTGTTGGCAACCGCATTTGCAGCGGGCTCACCGGTTACGGCGCAAGACTATCCGAAAAAGCAGATCGAGCTGGTGGTTCCCTTCGTCGCCGGCGGCACCACCGACAATGTCGCCCGGCTTATTGCGCAACGCTTCTCCGACAGCTGGTCGCAGACCGTGATCGTCAACAATCGCCCCGGCGCGGGCAGCACGATCGGGCACGCCGTCGTCGCCAAAGCGCCGCCTGACGGTCACACCCTGCTGGTCACCACGATCAGCTTCGCGATCACCGCCGTGATGCAGAAGCTGCCTTTCGATCCGATCAGGGACTTCGCCCCGATCACCGAGCTTGCTTCCCTGCCCCTGATCCTGGTGGTGCATCCGTCGCTGCCCGCCACCAACCTCAAGGAATTCATCGCGCTCGCGAAGTCGAAGCCGGGCGGATGGGATTTCGCCTCTTCCGGCGTCGGGACGTCGCCGCACCTCGCCGCCGAAATGTTCAAATCCGTGGCCGGCGTGGACATGGTGCACGTGCCCTACAAGGGCAACGCCGAAGCCATGAATGCGTTTCTGGGCGGTCACATCAAGATCTACTTCGCCCTGGTGCCGGCGGTGCTCCAGCACGTCAAGGCCGGGAGCTTGCGGGCGATCGCCGTCACCACCGAGCAGCGTCTGCCCTATCTTCCGGACGTGCCGACCATTGCCGAGTCCGGGTTCGCCGGCTACGAGATCAGCTCATGGCAGGGCGTGTTCGCGCCCGCCGGCACCCCGAGGGACGTCGTCGCCAAAATCAACGGCGAATTGGTGCGCATGCTCAACGCGCCCGAGATCCGCGCGCGCATCTCGCTCGAAGGCGCCGACCCGGTGGGCAGCGCGCCCGACCAGTTCGCCGAGCGGGTGAAGAGCGAGATTGCCAAATGGTCGAAGGTTGCCAAGAGCGCCGGCATCGCGACCCCGAACTGACGCCCACCAGCCGTCACGTTCCGAGCTTGGCGGCCAGATCTTCCAGACTGCTGGCGGCAAAATCGACCGGCACCGTGGGCGCGGGCTCGCCACGGCCGGGGCCACGCTCGTTCGGCCGTGCCACATGCGCGGTGCGCAACCCGCACGCCACCGCATGGGAGAGGTCCCGGCTGTGCGCGGCGACCATCATGCACTCGCTGGACGGCAGATCGAGCGCCTCGCAGGCGGCGAGATAGACCCGCGGCTTCGGCTTGTAGTCGCCGGCGACCTCGGCACCCAGGATCGCGTCCCAGGGAAGATTGTTCCGGCGCGCCAGATCGACCATCAGCGAGATGTTGCCGTTCGAGACCGGCGCCAGCATGAAGCGCCGCTTGAGCCGCGCGAGGCCGGGCGGGACGTCGGGCCAGGCGTCGAGCCGATGCCAGGCGCGATTGAGATGGCGCGCGCTGTCCTCCGCCAGACCTGCAATGCCGAAGCGCGGCAGGATCCGCTCGAGGTTATGCCGGTGCAGCACGTCGAGCTTGCTGAACGGGATGCGGCCCGCGCGCACCTCCTCCATGGCCGGCTGGTATTGGTCGCGCCAGGCGTCGGCGAATGCAGTCCAATCGAGCGAAAAGCCGAGCGGCTCGAGCACGAGCTCGGCCTCGCGCGCGATGCTGGTGCGCCAATCGACCAGCGTGCCGAACACGTCGAAGAACAGCGCTTTCACTGACACCGGCATGGCGTGCGGGCCCCAAAGCGTTTTCGGCGAAAGCCTGCCCCGGACCTGATCCGGGGTGACAACCCGTCCCCCGTAGAAAACGCGCCAAATACTGTTCGGCACATCTTACACACGGGTCCCGATGCAAACATCGGCCGCCCGAACCGAGCGGTGCCGCCCTGCCGCAGACCAATGCTTTGCTCCGCGGATGTCGCAGCAGGCAACACTCCTGCCCTAATCTTGCCGCGCAATGGTGCGATGCAATATTTCGGCTGTGCAACGCGTTCGCGTGCGTTTACACTTCGGAATCAAGGGGTTGATTCGCCTTGCCATGGCAGGCGGCTGCCTCGCTGGTTTCGTTATCCACAAGACTGATTGCAGCGCTTGAGGCTGCAATCGGCCCAATCCGGGAGCCCAAGGGGAGTTCGCTTCGACCAGTTGATCGATCGCAGTGCCGGGACAACGAAAGGGGTGCGCCCATGTTCGGAGGCCGGCTCGTGCTCGTCCTTGCTGCTCTTGTCTTTGTTGCTCCCGATACGTCCGCCCACGATAGCTGGATTTACGGCGGCGGCTACCGCAACGCCGCCGGCGAATGGTGCTGCGGCGAAGGCGATTGCTTCCTGATCCCGGCCGACCAGGTGAAGATGGGCGGCGACGGCTACCTGCTCTTCGGGGTCGAAAAAATCCCCTTCAGCGAAGCACAACCCTCGCCCGACGGCGCCTTCTGGCGCTGCAAGCGGCCGGACGGCAGTCGGCGGTGCTTCTTTGCACCGCCGCCTAGTACTTAAAGTGCCCGCATGGGCCGCCGCTTCGCGGCGCATGCGGGCGCGGCGGTGTTTCTTTGCACCGCCGCCCGCAACGTGATCGCGGGCTGAGCACGCCGGCCTCAGCCGGAGGATTTTGTGCCCGACCGCGCCGGCGGCTGTCGCGCGCTTGCCCGCAGCGCCGCCTTCAAATCGGTCGGGCGCCCGTGCTTGCGCAGCAGATCGCGAAAGGCCTCGTCGGCGAGCTCCTGCAAGCTCGTCATCGAGTCACGCGAGAGCAGGTCGAGCGCCTGCCACGTTTCCTGATCGAATTCGATCAGCTTGCGCCGGATTTCGGCCGGCTTACGGGTTGCGCGCATCAGGGAACCTCGCTGAGGTATTTGGGACAAAGGCATTTCGGAACAAACGGTCCTTGCGATGGATTGTTCAGACGAGACGAGGAGGTCGCGATGGTCAGAGAAGGACCGCCCCAGCCCGCGCCCTATCCCGCCGAGAAGGCCCGCGGCGGCGAAATCATCCTGCGCAAGCCTTGGCAACGCGCCGTTTTCATCCTCGGTCTCGCGCTGCCGATGATCTTTCTCCTTCTGCTGCTGCTCGCGCGCTGAAGGACATCGTGCCGGCTGCTGTTGGCCGCGGTCATGGCGGCATGTTACGCATCGCCGATGCCGGCCTTGATCCTCCCTCTCGTCGAAGCGGCGAAGCATCTGCTGGCCCGCGGCGCGCTGATCGGCCTCGACCTCGGCAGCAAGACCATCGGGGTCGCCGCCAGCGATCCCGACCGGCGGCTCGCGACCGGCGTCGAGACTGTCGCGCGCAAGAATTTCTCGGCCGACGCGGCACGGCTGCTCGTGCTCGCCGCCGAGCGCAAGGCGGCAGGCTTCGTGCTCGGCCTGCCGATCAACATGGACGGCAGCGAGGGCCCCCGCGCGCAGTCGACCCGCGCGTTCGCCAGGAATCTCGCTCGCTTGACCGAACTGCCGATCGCGCTCTGGGACGAACGGCTCTCCACCGTCGCGGTCGAGCGCGAGCTGATCGCGGCCGACATGACGCGGGCGCGACGCGCCAAGGTGATCGACCAGCACGCCGCCGCCTTCATCCTGCAGGGCGCGCTCGACCGGCTGCGCCGGCTCCAGGGAACAGACGTCAGTGGTCAGTAATCAGTGGTTTGATTACCGACCACTGATTACTGATGCCTGGGACTAGCAGAGATTGTGGGTGCGCTGCGACGGCCAACACGGATTGGCCGGCGCGCCGCTCGGCGGTCCCGGCTGCCAGCCCAGCTCTCCCCAGGAATACGATTGGCCGGTGCTGTCGTAGCCGGCCGGGCCATCCCAGGCGCGTCCGCGATAGCGAGGGGCGTAGGCATAGCCCCCGTAGGGGGACACATAGCCATAGGGCGCGACATAGCCGTACGGGCCGCCGTAATACGGGTCGACCACGACCACTTGCGCCAGTGACGTTGCCGCCGCGCTCACGGCCAACGCCCCGGCGAGCCCGCAGGCCATCGCCGTTTTTCTGAGAATATTCGCCATTTTGGCCTCCTTTTCCGCGTCAATCGCCAACCTGTGCCGGACCAACCCGACTCCGCCTTTTCGGTTCCGCGGGCGGAACCAAAAGAGCGAGCGGAACTCGGCCTGCAATGGTTTTCAGCGGGCCGATTGCCGCGTCAGGCTGCCGGCAAGGCGCGCTCGAGCAGGCGGCGTGCCTGGTCCGCGCCGATATCGCTCGCTCCGAACATCGCGCCGTGGCGATCCTCGATCCGCGTCCGTGCGAAAAGCTCGGCGACCTCGGGCGGCGCGCTCTGCCGCAAGGCTGCCGCCGCTGCCAGTAAAGCGAGGCACCCGATGGCCGCGCGCGCCCTCGCCTCGGCCTCCGGCGACGACAACGTCGTCTCGATGAAGCGGGCGGCCGCGCGCGTTCCCGGCAGCTCGGCGGTTTCGTCGGCCAGCGCGCCGAGCACCGCGCGGGCAGCCTCGCCCTCGTGGGCGAGCGCGCGCAGCACGTCGAGGCACATCACGTTGCCGGAGCCTTCCCAGATCGCATTGACCGGCGCCTCGCGATAGAGCCGCGGCAGCAGGCTCTCCTCGACGTAGCCGTTGCCGCCGAGGCACTCCATCGCCTCGTAGACGAAGCCGGGCGCCGTCTTGCACGCCCCGTACTTCACCGCCGCCGTGAACAGGCGCGCCCGCGCCGCCTCGTCCGGATCGCTGCCGGCAAGATCGAACGAGCGGCAAAGCCGCATCACCAGCGCGGTCGCCCCTTCGACCTCGAGCGCCATGTCCGCGAGCACCGCCCGCATCATCGGCTGGTCGATCAGGTGCTTCTGGAACACGCTGCGGTGGCGCGTGTGGTGGACCGCTTGCGCCAGCGCCATGCGCATGATCCCGGCCGACGCGATGGCGCAGTCGAGCCGCGTGAGCTGCACCATCTGGATGATGGTGCGCACGCCCCTGCCCTCCTCGCCGACGCGCCAGGCGAAGGCTTCCGCGAACTCGACCTCCGAGGAGGCGTTGGAGCGATTGCCGAGCTTGTCCTTCAGGCGCTGGAAGCGCAGCGCGTTGAGCGATCCGTCGGGGCGAAAGCGCGGCATCAGGAAGCAGGTGAGCCCGCCCGGCGCCTGCGCCAACACCAAAAAGCCGTCGCTCATCGGCGCCGACATGAACCATTTGTGGCCGATGATGCTGTAGCCGTCGCCGGCCGGCTCGGCGCGCGTGGTGTTGCTGCGCACGTCGGTACCGCCCTGCTTCTCGGTCATGCCCATGCCGAGCGTGATGCCGGTCTTCTCCCACCAGGGCCGGAAATGGGAGTCGTAACTGCGCGACATGATCTTGGGCATGAGCTCGGCGCTGAGCCCTGGCTCGGCCGCCAGCGCCGCCACCGCGGCGCGCGTCATGGTGATCGGGCAGAGATGACCGGTCTCGATCTGTGCCGCCATATAGAAGCGTGCCGCGCGTGCCACTTGCGCGGGCGCCGGCGCCGCTGTGGCGTCGTCGCGCCAGGTCGAGGCGGCGAGCCCGGCGGCGACGCTCTCCGCCATGAGATGGTGGTAGGCCGGATGGAATTCGACCACGTCGCGGCGGAAGCCCTTGGCGTCGAAGATCTTGAGCTTCGGCGGGTTCTCGTTCGCCTCCCGCCCGAGGTCGAACATCTCGGCCGCGCCCCAGCGGCGTCCGAATGCGGAGAGCGCCGGCGCCTCGGCGCCGCCGCCGTTCGCCGCCACCGCGTCCTGCAGCGGCCGGTCGCTGGCGTAGAGATCGATGTCGACGTAAGGCGGCGACTGGTTGGTGACCTCGTGCGTGTCGAAGCGTGGCAAAGTGGCCATGGGGGGACTCCTCGCGGCCGATCCTACCATGGCGGACGGCGCCCCGATCCGGGCTCGACCGCACCCACGTCATCACGCAGAATGGCGACCAAAAGGCCACCGGAGGGAGGGCCGACATGATGAAGACACTTGGCGCCGCTGCCGCCTGTTTCGCCGCGCTGCTGCTTGCCGGCGAAAGCTCCGCGCAAACCTATCCCAGCCGGAGCGTGCGCATCGTCGTGCCCTACCCGGCCGGCGGCCCGACCGATGTCATGGCTCGGCTCCTGGCGCAGAAGCTGTCGGAAGCCCTCGGCCAGCAATTCTACGTGGAGAACCACGGCGGCGCCGGCGGCACCATCGGCACCGGCGCGGTGGCGAACGCGCCGGCCGACGGTTACACGATTCTGTTCATGACCCCGGACTTCATCGTGCAGCCGATCGTGAAGTCCAAGGCGCCCTACGATCCGGTCAACAGCTTCGCACCGATCACCGTGGTGGCGGCCGCGCCCGAAATGATCGCAACCAATCCATCGCTACCGGCGAAAAATCTCCAGGAGCTGATCGCGTTTCTCAAAGCCAATCCAGGCAAGCACGGCTACGCGACACCGGGCGCCGGCTCGGCTCCGCACCTGGAAGGCGAATGGATTTACAAGATCACCTATGGCCTCGACGTCGTGCACGTCCCATTCCAGGGCGCCGCGCCGGCGATCACCTCGACCATTGCCGGCCACACCTCGATCGTGCACATGGCGATGCCTGCGCTGACGCCGCACGTCAAGGACGGCAAGCTGCGCGCGATCGCCGTGACCGGCGGCAAACGCGCGTCGGCCCATCCCGATGTGCCGACGCTCGGCGAATCCGGCCTGCCGGATTTCAGGGCCGAATTCATCATGGGCGTGGTGGCACCCGCCGCGACGCCCAAGGATATCGTCGACCTGCTCCATCGCCGGATCGCCGGTATCCTGAAGCTGCCCGACATCCAGGAGCGCCTCACGACGCTCGGCTTCGACCCCGTCGACAGCACGCCCGATGAGTTTGCGGCCAGGATCAAGGCCGACATCGAAAAATGGAGCAAGGTCGTCCGCCAGGCGAACATCAAGGTCGACTGACCGGACGACCGACAGCGGACGACTGACGACGGATGCCACGCTGCGCCCGCGCGCCCAGCCCTCTGATCCGCCCTCTGTCGCCGTCCACAACTGGTTCACCAAGCCGCCCCACATTCCCTTGCCGGAACCCGCCGCCGGGCCTATAGACACGGCTTTAATGAACATCGCCCACAAGTCCTCGTTCGTCCTCAGCCAGCGGCACCTGTTGGGGATCGACGGGCTTTCGCGCCAGGAGATTCTGGGCCTGCTCGATCTCGCCGAGGAATTCGTCGAGCTCAACCGCCAGATCGAGAAGAAGCAGACCTCGCTGCGCGGGCGCACCCTGATCAATCTGTTCTTCGAGGCCTCGACCCGCACCCAGGCCTCGTTCGAGCTCGCCGGCAAACGACTCGGCGCCGACGTCATGAACATGTCGGTCGGCTCCTCCTCCATGCGCAAGGGCGAGACGCTGATCGACACCGCGATGACGCTCAACGCCATGCATCCGGACCTCATCGTGGTGCGCCATCACGCCTCGGGCGCGGTCGAGCTCCTCGCCAGGAAGGTCGACTGCTCGGTGATCAATGCCGGCGACGGCGCGCACGAGCATCCGACCCAGGCGCTGCTCGACGCGCTCACCATCCGCCGCAACAAGGGCCGCATCGAGCGGCTTACCGTCGTCATCTGCGGCGATATTCTGCACTCGCGGGTGGCACGCTCGAATATCATCCTGCTCAATGAGCTCGGCGCCCGGGTGCGGGTGGTCGCGCCCTCGACCCTGTTGCCGCCCGGAATCGAGCGCCTCGGGGTCGAGGCGACCCGCGACATGCGCGAAGGGCTGCGCGATGCCGACATCGTGATGATGCTCCGGCTCCAGCGCGAGCGCATGAACGGCTCGTTCGTGCCGTCCACGCAGGAATACTTCCACTATTTCGGCCTCGACGAGAAGAAGCTCGCCTATGCCAAGCCGGACGCGCTGGTCATGCATCCGGGGCCGATGAACCGCGGCGTCGAGATCGACACCGCGGTCGCCGACGGCGCCCATTCGCTGATCCGCGAGCAGGTGGAAATGGGCGTGGCGGTGCGCATGGCCGTGCTCGAGGCGCTGTCGCGGAACCTGCCGAATGCGTGAGAGCGAAATGGACGCGGTCTCCTGCTGCGTGCATCCTTTCCGCTCCATGGGCCGCCAATGATGATCACCGAGCGCCGCCCGATCCTGCTCGCCAATGCCCGCATCCTCGATCCGTCGCGCGATCTCGACATCGACGGCGATCTGCTGATCGCCGACGGCGTCATCCGCGAGGCCAAGCGCGGCATCGGCGCCGCCGGCGTGCCGGAAGGCACCGAGGTCATCGACTGCCGCGGCCTGCTGGTGGCGCCCGGGCTCATCGACATGCGTGCCTTCGTGGGCGAGCCCGGCGCGGAGTACCGCGAGACGCTCGCCAGCGCGAGCCAGGCGGCGGCTGCGGGCGGGGTCACCACCGTGGTCTGCCAGCCCGACACCTCGCCGGTGATCGACGACCCGGCGATCGTCGATTTCGTGCTGCGGCGGGCGCGCGACACCGCCATCGTGCACGTGCAGCCGATGGCGGCGCTGACCAAAGGGCTGCGCGGCGAGGAGATGGCCGAGATCGGCCTGCTCAAGGCGGCCGGCGCCATCGCCTTCACCGATGGCGCCAAGAGCGTCACCAATGCGCAGGTGATGCGCCGGACGCTGACCTATGCGCGCGATTTCGACGCGCTCATCGTGCATCATACCGAAGACCCCGACCTGGTCGGCGAAGGCGTGATGAACGAGGGCGAGTTCGCGGCCCGCCTCGGCCTCACCGGGGTGCCGACCGCCGCCGAAACCATCATGCTCGAGCGCGACATGCGTCTCGTCGCGCTCGCCGGAAGCCGTTATCACGCCGCTTCCATCACCTGCACGGAGGCACTCGACGTGCTCCGACGCGCCAAGGAGGCCGGGCTCAAGGTCACCGCATCCGCGTCCATCAATCATCTCACGCTCAACGAGATCGACGTCGGTCCGTATCGCACCTTTCTCAAGCTCAGCCCGCCATTGCGGGCGGAGGCCGACCGCGCCGCGCTGGTCGCAGCCCTCGCCGCCGGCCTCATCGACGTGGTGATGTCCGATCACAATCCGCAGGACGTGGAAGGCAAGCGCCTGCCGTTCGCAGAAGCTACTCCCGGCGCGATCGGCCTCGAGACCATGCTGACGGCCGGCCTGCGCCTCGTCCACTCGGGCGACGTTCAAATCATGACCTTGATGCGGGCGATGTCGAGCGCGCCGGCGGGCATCCTGGGCCTGCCGGGCGGCACGTTGCGGCCGGGCAGCCCGGCCGATGTGATCGTCGTCGATCTCGACGCGCCCTGGGTGCTCGATCCCGACGAGCTCAAGTCGAAATGCAAGAACACGCCGTTCGACGAGGCCAAGCTGCAGGGCCGCGTCATCCGCACCATCGTTGCCGGCCGGACGGTGTACGAGTACGTTTGATCCGCGTAGGGTGGGCAAAATCGCCTGCCGTATCGCTGCCCTTGGATACGTGGCCCGCGCGATTTTGCCCACGCGGCCAAGTGCGACGCCGGACGCGAAAACGGTGGGCAAAGGCGCGCAACGCGGAGCCGATGCTGAGAGTCCGCGTCCGCGCCTTTGCCCACCCTACAACCATTGCCGCCATGCTCCACCCCATCAACTGGTCGCTCGCGCTGCCCTACTACGCGGCGGCGCTGGCGTTCGGCTATCTGCTCGGCTCGATCCCGTTCGGGCTGATCCTGACGCGGCTCGCCGGCACCCAGGACATCCGCTCGATCGGCTCCGGCAATATCGGCGCCACCAACGTGCTGCGCACCGGCCGCAAGGGGCTCGCGGCGGCGACGCTCCTCGGCGACGCGCTCAAGGGCACAGTCGCGGTGCTGGTCACCTATTACTTCTACGGTCAGGACCTCGCGATCCTCGCCGCGCTCGGCGCCTTCCTCGGCCACCTGTTTCCGATCTGGCTCAAGTTCAGGGGCGGCAAGGGTGTCGCCACCTATATCGGCATTCTGCTGGCGCTGGCGTGGCCGGCGGCGATCGGCTTCTGCCTGATCTGGCTCGCGCTGGCGGCGCTCACCCGCTATTCCTCGCTGGCGGCGCTCACCGCCAGCGTCGCGACGCCGTTCGTGCTGTGGATGCTCGACGACCGCCAGGAGGCGCAGCTTTTCGTGCTGCTGACCGCGCTGCTATGGCTGATGCATCGGCAAAATATCGCGCGGCTCATCACAGGTACTGAAGGAAAGATCGGCGCCAAGGCACCGCCGGCAGCGTGACGCGGCCCTCGCGTCGCGAGCGGATCCCAGAACGTGGCGTCGATCATTGGGCCCTGGCGGCGCTCGCTTTGATCGAGGATCGCCGGCGGCCACTGGTGCGCCATGCGGCAATCTGTGGCAACAGCAATCCCAGATCGTGTCGCCGCCGCCAGAACGCGCGTTCCGGCCAACGCGTTTCCGCACGATAATACAGATAGCGGTCCTTCAGATATTGGATGAGCTGCCGCCGGCGTCCCTTCTCGTGCACCTCTATTGCCGACGACAGGTCGTCCCCGAAGCTTGCGGCGAGCAGAGAGGCCGCTGATTCTGCATCCCGCATAGCGGATGAAATGCCTTGTGACGACAACGGATCACGCGTTTGAGCGGCATCGCCTACCGCCAGCAGCCCCGGCCTGCCGGCATGATCGAGCGCGAACGATCCTGCAGACCAGACGCGCGTTCCGAGACGGCGAGCGTTTCCCGAATAGCCCGCGAGCGTCCTCGAGCCGGCGAGGATCCGATCGAGCAGCGGGTCGGGATGCTTGAGGGCGTCCGCCGGCCACAAGTCACCGTCGGTGAAGAACGTCACGACCCGATCGCCGACAGCATCGAGTGTCGTAAACAGCCAACCGTCGGGAAGCGACTCGATCGCGACGGTGCGGTCCTTGTCCTCCGCCGCACTTGCGAGGACAGCCGTGACCGCGATCAGCTTGTCGAAAGCCAGCAGGCGTGCGCCTGCACGGCGCGCGAAACGTGCCCCACGCCCCGAGGCGTCAATGAGGAAACGTGCGTGGTACTCGGTGCGACGGTGCGATATGCGCCATCGCACGCCATCGTAGGCCATCGCATCGACACGGCCGGGCAGAACCGTGGCCCCGCATTCCGCAGCGGCGTCCTTCAGGGCATCGTCGAGAACAGCCCGATCGACACTGAGCGTGCCGGCATCTACGGCCAAAAACCCGGGCCGGGAGAGCGCGCGCGGCGACCCCCATGTGGATACAAATCCGGTCACTCGCGGCATACGCTGCAAGTCGATCTTTTTCGTCAGCTGCAAGCGCGCAAGCACCGATGCGGCGATCGGGCTCACGGTCTCGCCCCGGCGCGGGTTCCCGGTCTCGCTTGTTTCGATGCCGATCAGCGCGACGTCTAGCCCGGCACGCGCAAGCATCAACGCCGCGACCGACCCGGCCGGTCCCGCGCCGACAACCGCGACATCGTAGGCCGACACTCGTCTATCCTTCAGTGAACCGCGCCCATTCCGTATTCCTGCACGAAGAGTTTCGGCTCACGCCGTCTGGTGACGATCGTCCGCGACGCATCCGGCGCCGGCTCGCCCGGCATCGGGCATCCGGCCGCGATCCATTCGTAGGCGACCATGCGACCAACTTGACCGAACAACCTTGGCAGGCGCCGGTCGAGCGCCGCGCCCATCTCGCGGGCTGGCCGCATGAGGTCGACGATCAGCGCGCTTTCCGCTGGCCGGAACGGAACAACCCAGCCGTTCTTGGGATTTTTCAAGACCCGCATGACCTCTTTGACGTCCCGCGAGTTGAACAGCTCCGCAAGGGCAACGCCGCGGCCCTCCTCGTCCTTTTTCGTCGGCACGCGGTAGACCCGATGACCCGCCGACGCGATCATCAACTGCCGCAGCTCGACCAGCAGGATCATCATGGCGTCGGCGCGCGTTATGTGCCGTTTTGGCCGGGCGGTGTCGCCTTCTCTTCCGAGCCACTCGATCCACTCGCGCCAGGTGACGAGATCCTCCTGCGAGAATATCTTGTACATCGGGCCCTGGAAGGTCGTGAGGTAGCTCAAGAAACGGCTTTCTTCCGGCCTGCCCGGCGCGATCCAGGCCGAATTTGCGAGCTCCTCGAGGAACAGAGCTCGATCGTCGAACAGATCATTGATGCGGTACAATCCGAGCCTATTGCGGAGGTGATTGAGGTTGCCGTAGTGCAGCTTTCGTTCGATGATTTCCGCGACGCGATCGGCCGGCGTGCGGGTATGACGCGAGCGTTCGTCCTCGATTGACATCGCATCCGGGACATTCTGGAACAGGTCGTATCCGGCCGTTGCGAAAGCCACGAAACCACGCCAGATGCGCTTCCAGTGCTCCTGCTGCGCCTGCGGCCCGCTCTCTCTGAAAACCTGGTCGAGGTAGAGCTCGATCGCCCGTTTGGCCTTTGCACCATGCCCTTCGGTGGCATTGTCGATTCCGACATGCATGCGCCAAAACTGCGAGTCGATGCCGAAATAATCGAGGCGCTTGATGCCGGGAACAAGCGAGAGCACCTCCCATTCCAGGAACAGCGTCATCCCGATGATCTCCGGGAAAAACTCCTGTGAATGTTGCGAGATCGCCAACTGGAATACCGGCGCGACGAAGGTCGACTCGTCCAGACGCGGGTCGTCGACGTAGGCGCGAGAAGTCACATCGGGGAGATAGACTCCGAGGCTCTTCAGCAACGCCGTGTACAGGTTGCCATGATGCAACGACGGATCGCCGTTGCCGATCTCGTCACTCCAGACCGCGAACAGCAATGACGTGACTTCATCGATTGTGCCGGCGTTCGCCGCATAGCGCAGCCAAGCCCCGTCGGTCTGATTGAACGGCGCGTTGCTCGTTATTGCTCGCACACGCTCGCCGCGGGTATTTCGGTAGACGTATTGCTGCAACTCATCCGCCTGGCTGCGCAGGATTTCGTAGATTTGCTCGGTCTTTGCCGCGAAATTCTCCGGCGTGTAGGAAACGAACGATTCGGGATGACTCGGATCGAAAATGCTCGTCTCGTCGATCAGAACCTGAGCGGCATGCAAAAATCTCTTCGCAAGAACGCGCGCGTAGGGCAGAAAATCCGGGAACTCCTCGATATTCAGCAGGTAGTAGAAATAGTCGCGGAAAGACTTGCCGTCATATTTGTCGCGCTCGGTCTCGATCTGGATGGTGATCGCAGGGATGTCCCTGGCCTCGTCCCCCGGGATTGTTTTTCGCCGCAGGAAGCCGAGATGCCGCCACTCATCAACCATCCGCATGTCCGGAGCCTGACCAGACCGTCTGAGGAACAGTCGGCTGACGAGTTGATCCATGAATTCTCCGCCGCGCAGACGGCGGTACGCCTCGTTGTCTTCGGGAAACTCCTGTGGTTCGCCCGATGGATCCGATGCGGCATTCTCGAGATTGAATTTGACCTGCAACGCGGGCGTCTTCTGCTTTGCGTTTTCGTCCGCGTCTCTTGGCATCGGTGTATGGAGCACCACATCGAGCATGTAGTCGTGCAGCGCCGATCGCATCTTCGCCGCATAGGTTCCGGCGACGTAGCCGGCGAAGGCCGGATGCGTCATCCGCAGCGTCGTCCAGTTTCGCCGGATGTCCGATAGATTCGACGCGCCCGGGATCGAGCCGAACTCCGGGGGGAAGGTATCCAATTTGATGGCCTGCTCCGGTGACGGCACGGCAGGAAGAAAGTACCGTCCGGAATAGCCGTCGAGCTGCTCCTGAGTTTGATATTGCAGGCGCCATGGATTGAGCAATCGTTCGGCTTCAGTTCCGGCCTGCAGCCGGTTCGTGACATAATCAAGGTAGCCGGCGGCGGCGCCGAGGCCGAATAAGAGTGCGGTCGCTCTTGCCGCGATACGTTCCGCATACTCGTGTGCATCATCGCTCTTGGGTGGCGGCAGCAGCTCGCTGACAAGAGCCTCGCGCGATGGCCTGGGCTTGCGTTCCAGACCGCGGTCCCAACGTTCGCGGCGGAACATCACGGCCTCGAAGCCCGATTTCTTTTCCGCCTCGAAACTCTTGAACAGTTCTTCGAAGGTCAGATCCGTGACCACTTCATCGGGCCGCTGCCCCGGCCACCAGGCATCACGGCACTCGTAGAAATCCGCTTGCCACGGGCAGGCCATGTACTTGGAGATGTCGCCGGCCCCGACCCGCGAATGATCGATCCGGAAAGGCTCTGCAAACAGCGATGGATCGCGCGCGATCGCGGTCATCTCGATACCGGGGAAGAATGCGCCGCCGGTGCAGGCGTCGAGCGCGCACCGTGTCAGGCGCCCGGGCTGCTGCTGCAGCTCAGTTGATTTTTTTCCATTGGCGTCGGCTGCTGCGCCGTCACGGGTGAAATCGCCGTCCTTCCAGCGCTCCATCCGGGCGTATTGCAACCGCGTGAGCGTCAGCCAGGTTTCCGGAACGCCCGCCGTGCGATCCCCCTCATCGCCGCTCAGCGGCGGCATATGGAAGGTCGTGGCCTGGGCAACGGCCAGCGCATGATCGATTTCCGCCGGCTTTCCGGTTTTCGGGTCGAGCCCGGGATAGCTTGGAACCCGAAGCACGTTGAAAAATCTTTCGCGGCTCTGCAGCTCACCCGCTCGTCGCGTGGCGTCATCGCCGCTCGAGCCAGGGCTGAACATCTCCGGGCCCGCGGCGCCCGGCTTGCGGTAGCCGTGTCCACGCAAGCCGAGAGGACTGACCCAGCGGTAGTCGTTCATGCGCGACAGAATGGGCTCGATGTCTTCGTGAAAGGAGACCGAGTCGAGGCCGCGGAGCGGCGGACAGCCCGGCTTCGGCGGCAACCGCCCCGCAATCGCGGTTTCCTCCATCGCGTCAAATAAGGTCATCAGGTTGGTGACGTCGGGAGCGAAGTCGGGCGGAGCCACCAGCACCCAAGCTCCACCGTCAACCCTGACCTCCGTGCCGTCCTTGAGGACCACGTGGGCAGTCACCGGACCGTCGCCGACGTCGTCGTGCCAATGGTCGTTGTTGGCGTAGTTTACGATCCAATACGCAAGACGACCGTCGCCGGACACAGGCCCCCTGGGTCCGACCGGCTCGGAAACGCCGTGACCACCGAGGATGATCAGGCGGCCTTGCTCGTCCGTCTGGAGATCGCCCAGATAGACCTCGTGTCCGGCATAGCCATTGAGACCTCGCTTGAAGCATCCCTTGAAACGGTAGCGATCGCCGTCCGGACCTGGTTCCGGCTTCTGGTCAGTGCCGGAAATCGACCTCTCCCCTCCGTCGATCTCGAACGCCTTCCGCGTGTCATCGCTTTCGAAGCGGTTTGTGTGGGGGTTGCGCCGTATGGCGCCGTTCTCGATGGCGCCGTTGCGCTTGGCATGCGTTTCGGCCTCATCGGCATTCGCAAATTGCAGTGCCGCCTTGGCTGCGCCGTTGAACGCGAACCAGGCAGCTTTTTTGTTGGCGAGATGGACCTTCCACGTGATCGCCGCTTTTTCCGAGGTGAGCTCGCAGACGACCCGATCCTGCGCATCGAAGCCATAGACACGAAAGCGTGCCGCCTGGCGCTTGACGCGCCCTTCCGCGTCTCGATAACGAAAGTCCTCCGACTTCCCTGCAACCGGCGGATGGAATTCGGGGCCATAAAAGAACTCATCGGGACTGTCACCGACGCGAGCGATCCCGATCGACGGAAAGATTTTGGCGTACGCGACCGTGCTGGACCTGCTCGCCGCGTGGGCGGGTGCTTGCTTCGACCGGGCCATCCGACTCCCTCCTGCTTGTAGGTATCGTCGGAGCAATCAATGGTTGATTGTAATTATTGCATGCATATTTCCGTTATTGCAACTATAAGTTATCATCAGAATGAAGGTTGATCAAGCCGGGCCACCGATCAGGGCGCGATGTGGGCAGGCGACGGCGTGCGATGATTGACGGCTCGATTGGCTTCGCCGGCACCTGCAATGCCGCGGGCGGGGCTTCGTTCAATTGCCGAGATTCTAAGCCGAAATTTCCCGCTTGCGGCGATTCTCGCGTTCCTGGATGGCGGCATGACGCCGTAGCGTCTGATACGCCCGCTCGACCACCGGGACATCCACCATCTTTCCGTCGACGGCGATCGAGCCGCGCCCGGCGGCGGTCGCTTCCTCGTATGCCGTGACGATCCGGCGCGCGGAATCGACCTCTTCCGCGCTCGGCCCGAACTCGGCGTTGAGGATCGGCACCTGGCTCGGGTGGATGACCGACGCGCCGAGAAATCCAAGGCGACGCGAACGTTGCACGGTGCGGCGAAACGCGTCGAGATCCTGGTAGTCGGCAACCGTGCCGATGAACCCGAGCGGCATGATACCGGCGGCCCGCGCGGCGATCGCAAGTTGTTGCTTGGGCAGGAACAGGCCTTCCGCGTCCGGCAGCATGCCGACCGACAAGGCGAAGTCCTCGCCGCCGAGCGTCATGGCCACGATGCGCCGGTCCGCGCCTGCGATCTCAGGCATGCGAAAGAACGCCGCCGCGGTCTCGATCATCACGATGAATTGCGTCGTACCGACCGGCATGCCCCGCTCGGCCTCGAGCTCGCCGACCACCTCGGCGATCAGCCGGACGTGCTCGGCACTGTCCACCTTGGTTACTGCCAGCGCCTGGATGCGGGGCGAGATCGCTGCTTCGAGGTCGAGGATGGTTTGCCGCCACGGGCGATTGATGCGCACGACCACGTCGGCGCCGCCGCCCGCCACCTTTGCCGCGGTCGCTTGCAAATCGCGGCGCGCCCGCGCCCGTTCGCCTTCGGGGACACTGTCTTCCAGGTCGACGATGATGGCGTCCGCCCCACGCCGATGCGCACCCTCGATGAACCGCTCGACGTTCGCCGGGACGTAGAGCAGCGAGCGCCACACCGGCAGTTTGCGGTCGTCGGGGTCGCCCGAGCGGTGACCGGCCGAACTGCTGGTCATATCACTTTCCGTTCGCGCAGCTTGGCGAGATCATCGTCATTCAAGCCCAGCGAGCCCAGAATCTCGCGCGTATGCTCGCCGAGCTCCGGCGCCGGCGTGCGGATCTCCCCGGGCGTTCCCGACAGGCGCGGGACGATCGTGTGCATGGGAACGCTTCCCATCTCGGTGTCCGGCAGATCGACGACGATCTCGCGCGCCTTCACGTGCGGATCGGCCATGAACTGCTCGATATCATAGACCGGTGCCGCCGTGACTTCCGCCTGCTTGAACGCCGCGAGCGCGTCAGCGAGCGTACGTTCGGCAATGAAGTCGCGCAACGGGGCCTCGCACGCTTCCGCGTTGCGCACGCGGTCGGCGTTGGTGCGAAACCGCGGGTCATCGATCATGTCGGCGCGGCCGATGGCGCGAAACACGCGCTGCGCCATCCCCTGGATGGAGGCGGAGATGGCGATCCACCGACCGTCGCTGGTCTGAAATACATTGCGGGGCGACGTGTTGGACGAGCGGCTGCCGAGGCGGGGCGCGATCTTGCCGGTGAGCTTGAAGAGGGCGGCTTCCGGACCGAGGATGGAGAAGATCGGGTCGAGCAGCGGCAGGTCGATGATTTGTCCTTTGCCGCCGTTCACCTCGATCTCGCGCAGCGCCACCAGCACCGCCGCCGCGCCATAGAGACCCGCGATCATGTCTGCCAGCGCCAGCGGCGGCAGCACCGGAGGCCGGTCGGCAAAGCCGGTCTTGGCGGCAAACCCCGACATGCCTTCGACCAGGCTGCCGAAACCCGGACGATCCCGATAGGGCCCATCCTGGCCCCAGCCCGACACCCGCACGATGACAAGCCGGGGGTTGTGCTGCAGCAGCGTCGCCGGCGCGAGGCCCATGGTCTCCAGGGTGCCGGGCCGGAAGTTCTCGATGAAGACCCGGGCGCCGTCCACCAGCCGCATCAGCAGGTCTCTGCCCTCGCGCTCGCGCAGGCTGAGCGTCACGCTCTTCTTGTTGCGGGCGTAGACTTTCCAATGCACGCTGATGCCGTCGACTCGCCAGTCGCGCAGCGGGTCGCCCTTGTCGGGATCCTCGATCTTGACGACCTCGGCGCCGAAGTCGGCGAGCTGCAGGCTCAGCATGTTGCCGGCCACCAGCCTGGACAGATCGAGCACGCGAATGCCGTCGAGCGGACATTTGGTATCGGGACGGAACGGCCTCATGCGGCATCGGCTCCGAGGACAGGAAAGCTAACGCGCTCGATTACCTGAGATGGCAGGCCACCAATTGGCCCGGCCTGACCTCGCGTAGGACCGGCGATTCCACCTTGCAGCGCTCGACCGCGTAGGGACAGCGGGTGTGGAAATGGCAGCCGGCCGGCGGGTTGACCGGGCTCGGCACGTCGCCCTGCAGCACACGCTTGTTGCGTTTGATCGCGGGGTCCGGGACCGGCACCGCCGAGAGCAGCAACTCGGTGTAGGGATGCAGCGGTGTCGTGAACAGGGTTTTCTTGTCGGTGTATTCGACGATCCGTCCGAGATACATGACGGCGATGCGGTGGCTGAGGTGCTCGACGACCGCCAAGTTGTGCGAGATGAAGAGGTAGGCGAGGCCGAGCTCGCGTTGCAGGTCGATCATCAGGTTGAGGACCTGGGCCTGGATCGAGACATCGAGCGAGGAGACCGGCTCGTCGGCGATGATCAACTTCGGCGAGAGCGCGAGCGCGCGGGCGATCCCGATACGCTGGCGCTGGCCGCCCGAGAACTGGTGCGGGTAGTTGGCCATCTGCGCCTTGCGCAAACCCACGCGATCGAACAGCTCGGCAACGCGCGCGGTGCGCTCCTTGCCGCGGGCGATGCCGTGCACCCGCAGCGGTTCGCCGACGATGTCGCCTGCCGACATGCGCGGATCGAGCGAGGAGAACGGGTCCTGGAAGATGATCTGCATTTGCCTGCGGTAGGGGCGCAGCTCGGCCTTGCCGAGACGCGTGATGTCGTGCCCGTCGAGCTTGATGCTGCCGTCGGTCGGCTCGATCAGCCGTAAGATCGTGCGACCGACGGTCGACTTGCCGCAACCGGATTCGCCGACCAGGCCCAGGGTCTCGCCGGCATCGATCGAGAAACTGACGCCGTCCACCGCGAAGACGTGTCCGGCCGTGCGCCGAAGAACGCCTTTTTGGATGGTGAAATGCTTTTTGAGATCTTGCACCTCCAGCACCGCAGGCGCCGTGGCGCTAGGCGCCATTTTCCGTTCGTGCCTTTGGTCAAGCATTCGCGGCTCCGTAGAGCGCGTCGGAGCGCCAGCAGGCCGCCCGGTGACCGGGCCGCTTCTCCTCGTAGGGCGGATACGCCTTGCGGCAGCGGTCTTCGGCGAAGGCACAACGCGGCGCGAACACGCAGCCTGCGGGCAGGTTCGACAGCGCCGGAACCATCCCGGGAATTTCCTGCAGGTGTCCATCGGTGCGCTCGATCTTACCGCGCAGCAGTCCAAGGCGCGGTATGGAAGCCAGCAGGCCGTGGGTGTAGGGATGCAGGGGCCGCGCGAACAGCTCGTCGACCGACGCCTCCTCCACCTTGCGCCCGGCATACATCACGATCACCCGCTGTGCGGTCTCGGCGACCACGCCGAGGTCGTGCGTGATCAGAATCAGCGCGGTCCCGAGCTTGCGCTGCAGCTCGAGAATGATTTCGAGGATCTGCGCCTGGATCGTGACGTCGAGCGCGGTCGTCGGCTCGTCGGCGATCAGCACCTTCGGATTACAGGCCAGCGCCATGGCGATCATGGCGCGCTGGCGCATGCCGCCCGAAAGTTGATGCGGATACTCCTTCGCGCGCTGCTCGGGCTCCGGAATGCGCACCAGGCGCAGCATCTCGACGACCTTCTGCCGCGTCGCCCACCGACTCGAGCGGTTGTGCAGCAGGAGGACTTCCGCGATCTGCCGGCCGATAGTCATGACCGGATTAAGCGAGGTCATCGGTTCCTGGAAGATCATCGAAATGTCTTTGCCGCGCACGTCCCGCATGGCCTCTTCGTCGAGACCAAGGAGATCGACGCCGGCGAGCTTGACGGTGCCGCCGACGATCCGGCCGGGTGGATCGGGAACCAGCCGCATCAGCGAGAGCGCGGTGACGCTCTTGCCGCAGCCCGATTCGCCGACGATCGCGAGCGTTTCCGCCGGCCGCACGGAAAAACTGACGCCATCGACCGCTTTGACGACGCCCTGCCGCGTGTAGAAGAAGGTTTGCAGGCCGTCGACCTCGAGCAGCGCCTGGGCGTCCCCCGTCCGGGTTCCGGCCGCCGTATCCGTTTTCGCCGGTCGCTCGCGTGTCGGTTCTGTCATGACGCGGGCCGACCGTCAGTGGCGCAGGCGTGGATCGAAGATGTCGCGTAATGCATCGCCGAGCAGGTTGGTCCCGAACACCGCGAGGCTGATCGCGAGCCCTGGATAGATCACCAACCACGGCGCCGTGCGCATATACTCGGCGGCCGATTCCGACAGCATCCGGCCCCATGACGGGTGCGGCTCGGGAATCCCGAGGCCGAGAAACGACAAGGCGGCCTCCACCAGAATGGCGGAGCCGAGCTGGGCGGTTCCCAGCACGATCAGCGGCGCCAGCGTGTTGGGGAGCACGTGCCGCAGCGCGATCGAGACCTCGTTCATGCCGACCGCCCGGGCGGCTTCGACGTAGGGCAACTCGCGCAGCGTCAGCGTGTTCGAGCGGATGACGCGCGCGACGGTGGGGACCAGCGGGATCGAGATCGCGATGATGGTGTTGCCGATCGACGGCCCCAGCGCGGCCGACATGACCAGCGCCATGACCAAGAGCGGCAGCGATTGCAGCATGTCCATGAAGCGCTGGACGATAAGATCGAGCCAGCCGCCGAAGTAGCCGGACAGCAGCCCGATGGACGTTCCGAGCAGGCAGCCGAGCGTCGTCGACCCGATGCCGACGGCGAGCGAGATGCGCGCGCCATAGACGATGCGGCTCCACATGTCGCGACCCATAAAGTCGGCGCCCAGCGGATGGGCGCCGCCCGGCTTGGCAAGCGAGGCGCGCGAGTTGGTTGCGGTCGGATCGAAGACGGTGATCCAGTCGGCGAAGATCGCCATCAGCACGATGGCGATCACGATGACGGCGCCCGCCGCGCCGAGCGGGTAGCGCCGGAGAAAGTAGCCGAGCGCGCCCCAGAACCCTGCGACCTTCGGGCCTGCGCGACTGAGTTCCGCCTGGTGATCGATGATGGCCAACGGTAAGCCCTCAATCCTCGTACTTGATGCGCGGATCGAGCACGGCATAGGCCATGTCGACGAGGAAGTTTACGGCTACCACGACGATCGCAATGAACATCACGAGACTTTGGACGACCGGATAGTCGCGCCAGCGAATGGCCTCGACCAGGAAGCGCGCGACGCCCGGAATGTTGAACACGGTCTCGGTGACGATCAGTCCGCCGACCAGGAACGCTGCCTCGATACCGATGATCGTGATGATCGGCAGCACCGCGTTGCGAAGCGCGTGATCGTAGTTGACCGCCGTTTGCGAAGCGCCTTTCGCGCGCGCGGTCCGAATGTAGTCCTGGCGCAGCACCTCCAGCATGGACGAGCGCGTGAGCCGCATGATCAGCGCGGACGCGCGGAAGCCGACGGCCGCCGCCGGGATGCTGAGCAGAACGAGCTCGTCCCAAAGGCGCGCCGGCTTGCTGGTGTAGATCGGGATCCAGCCGAGATAGTGGACGAACGCCATCAGGATCAAGAGCCCGAGCCAGAACGAGGGCAGCGACAATCCGCTCAGGCTGACCACCCTCAGCACGTAGTCGAGCACCGTATTCTGGCGCACGGCGCTTACCACGCCGAGCGGGACGCCGAACAGGATCGCGAAGAACAGCGCCAACCCGGCGAGCTTGGCGGTGACCGGGATGCGCGGCAGGATCTCTTCTAGCGCGGGCTGCTCGGACACGTAGGTGTAGCCGAGGTCGCCGCGGGCGAGACCGCCGATCCAGGTGACGTACTGGATCACGATCGGCTTATCGAGGCCGAGCTCGGCTTCGAGCTTTTGCTTTTCCGCCGGATTCACCATCCCGGAGGCGTCGAACAAAATGTCGGCGATGTTGCCGGGAACGACGCGCAGCAGGACGAAGATGATCACCGAGATCCCGAACAGCGTCAGGATCATCAGCAGCAGTCGCCGGATCAGATAGGTGCCCAATGCTCAACTCCTGCCGCCCCCGCAAGCAAAGAGAGCAGGACCGGTCTACTTATCGAGCCAGACGTCTTCGAGCCGCGAGCCGTTGTAGATGCTGTTCTGGTGCAGCACGATGCCCTTCACGTGCGGATACCAGCACGTACCCGCGCGTTGGAAATGGATGACCGGCCGCGCCACGTCCTCGGCGAGCTTGCGTTCGATCTGCCAGACGATGGCCTTGCGTTTCGCAACATCCGCTTCCTTGGACTGCGATGCGATGAGCTGCTCGACTTCCGCGCTACAGTACTTGTTGTAATTGCGCTCGGACTTGCAGGTGTAGTTCTCGACAAAATTGACGTCGGGATCGTCGACCGCAAGGCCGGTCAGATTGAGGCCGACCGAATAGTCCCCGCGCGTGACTTTGCGATGCCAGATCGTGGTGTCGACGACGTCGAGCTCGCCGTCGATATAGATCTTCTTGAGCTGGTCGATGAGGATCACCGCCGGGTCGCGATAAATCGAGATATCGCGGGTCGAGACCTTGATCTTGAGCGGCTTGTCCGGACCGTAGCCCAGCCCCTGCATGATGGCCCGCGCTTGGGCCAGGTTCTTCTCGATATCCTTGCCGTAGCCGGGCAGCGATCGCAGCATCTCCTCGGGCATGCCCCAGGCACCTTCCGGCAGCGGCTGCATGGCGCCGCTGATGCCGAGCTTACCCTCGCCCAGAATGTCGTCGAAGCTCTTGCGGTCGATGGCGAGCGCCATCGCGTGGCGCAGCTTCGGCTCATTGAACGGCGCGGCCTCGCCGTTGACCAGGAGGTTGATGTAGACGCCGGTCGGACGCAGCTGGCAGATCGCCTTCGGCGCCTGCGCCTGCACGTCTTTCATGAGCGGGATGGTGACGTCGGTGTCGTAAGTCATGTCGAATTCGCCCGAGACGAAAGCCAGGATCCGCGTCGAGCGGCTGGCGATGACGCGGACCTCGATCGCGTCGAGGTAGGGCCGTCCCTTCTTCCAGTAATCCGGGTTGCGCGCGAGCTTGACGACCTCGTTGCGCTTGAATTCGACGAACTTGAACGGTCCGGTTCCGACCGGCTTGCTCCGCATGTCGCGGGGCGACACGTGACACGGATAGACCGGCGTGTAGCCGGACGCCAGCAGCGCGAGGAACGACGGCTGCGGCTCCTTGAGCTCGATCGTGACCTCGAAGTCTCCGGCGAGCCTGACGTTCTCGATGTTGTGGTACCAGACCTGGCGCGGATTGAGCCGTAGGCCGTCCTTGGCCTTGCCCAGCAGCAGGTCGAAGGTGCAGCCGACGTCCTTTGACGTGAACGGCTTGCCGTCATGCCATTTGACGCCCTGCCGCAGCTTGAACGTGACCTGCTTCTTGTCGGCGCTCCAGGTCCAGCTTTCGGCCAGATCCGGCACGATCGTGTCCAGGCTGTTGCTCGGCTTGCTCTGGTCGAACAGCACGAGATTGTTGAATACCGCCATGAACGGATTGACCGTCGAGACTGTCGCCTCCTCATGGATCGAGGTGGTCGGCGGATTGTCGCGATGATAATATTTGAGCGTTCCCCCCTGCTTTTGCGCTGGCGCAGGTACGCTCGCGAGCATCGCGACAGCCAAGGTCACGGCAAAGAGTCCGGTGGGCCCTGATCGCATCTGCATGCTCCCTCTGGCTGCCGAGCGGGACGCTGGCGAATGCCACCACGCAACGGCGGTTCTTCGTTCTTGCAGCGACCACGCTAGACGGTGTGGTTTGGGCAATCAACCGGGGACCGTGCGCCATACCGGCGCGCCCGCCCCTCCTCTTGGTGACGCTTGCCAATGGTGGGACTTCCCACCACGATAGGTCAGGAACGACCCACGTCCGAACGTCGGGAACCGCCGGAGAGCTGCGCGTGCGCCAAGTGGGGACCTCGTGACCGAGAGCGGAAATATCGTCGCCGAGACGGCGGCGCGCATCTTCGCGGACCTCGCCGATCCCCAGACCATCAACAGCAGTAATGATGGCGGTTGGAAAGCGACGCTCTGGCAGGCCCTGGCCGACGCCGGGTTGACGTTGGCATGGGTACCGGAAGCGCAGGGCGGAGCCGGCGCGGATCTCGCCGACGGGTTCGAGATTCTCGGTGTCGCGGGCCGATTTGCGGCCCCCATTGCGCTTGCCGAGACGCTGCTCGCCGGCTGGCTGCTCTCCCGTGCCGGGATTTCGTCGCCCGCCGGCGCCATGGCGGTCGCGCCGATGCGTCCCGGCGACCGCATGACGCTCAATTCCGATGGCACCTTGAGCGGACGCGCACGCGGCGTCGCGTTCGCGCAGGATGCCCGCCACCTCGCGGTTGTTGCTGAGGATGGCGCGGCGACGTCGATCGCGCTCATCGAAGCGGGGGCATGCCGCATGGCCGACGGCCGCAGTCTCGCCGGCGACGCCTCGAACGTGGTGACGCTCGATCGCGTCAAGCCGCTCCATGTTGCGCCGGCGCCGCTCGACGTCGATCAGACGTCGCTCATGCTCATGGGCGCGGCGGTGCGCAGCGTCGAGACCGCGGGCGCGCTGGAGGCGATCCTGGGGCTTACCCTGCGCTATGCGAACGAGCGGGTCGCCTTCGAGCGGCCGATCGCCAAATTCCAGGCCGTGCAGCATAGCCTGGCACGGCTCGCCGGCGAGGTGGCGGCCGCCATGACCGCTTCCGGCTCGGCGGCGGATGCGATCGCGCACGCCGACAGCTTCGACGACGCGCTCTTCCTCGAGGTCGCCGCCGCCAAGATCCGCTCCGCCGAGGCCGCCGAGCAAGGCGCCGCGATCGCGCATCAGGTTCACGGCGCCATCGGCTTCACCAGGGAGCACATCTTGCACCGATATACGCTCAGGCTGCTCGCTTGGCGGGACGACTTCGGCAACGAATCGCGTTGGGCCGCGGCGCTCGGCAACCGGGTGGCGGCGCGCGGCGCCGAGGACTTGTGGCCCCTCCTCGCCTCACGTTGAAAGCCGATTGCCGACGCAATGCCACACCGGATGAGCCCATGACCGCCAACCTTCGCTTCGACCAGATCCGCCTGCCGCCGGAATGCGAGACATTGCGGCAGGACGTTCGGGCATTCATCGCCGAGGAAGTGGCGGCCGGCACCTTCGATCCGAACCAGCCCGGGTATGGCGACTCGCACAATCGCGAACTGAGCCGTCGCATCGGCGACCGCGGCTGGATCGGCATGACCTGGCCGAAAAAATACGGCGGGCACGAGCGAAGCTTCCTCGAGCGCTACGTGGTCACCGAGGAATTCCGAGCCGCGAACGCGCCGGTGCGCCTGCATTTCGTCGCCGACCGCCAGAGCGGCCCGATCCTGCTCAAATACGCGCCCGAGCATATCAAGGCCGACATCCTCCCGCGCATCTGCCGCGGCGAGGTGTGCTTCGTCATCGGCATGAGCGAGCCGGGCTCGGGCTCGGACCTGTTCGCGGCGAAAACCAGGGCGACCAAGACGGACGGCGGCTGGCTGATCAACGGCAGCAAGATTTGGACCAGCAATGCGCATATCGCCGACTACATGCTCGGCCTGTTCCGCACCTCGCCGGCGACCAAGGAGAACCGCCGCCACGGGCTCACCCAGTTCCTGGTCGACATGAAGGCGCCCGGCATCCGGGTCAACCCGATCTACCAGATGACAGGCCAGCACGACTTCAACGAGGTCGTGTTCGAGGACGCGTTCATGCCGGACGACCACCTGCTCGGCGAAATCGACGGCGCCTGGAAGCAGGCGACCAGCGAGCTTGCCTACGAGCGAAGCGGACCGGAGCGGTTCCTGGAAACCTTCTACGTCCTCATCGCGCTCGTGCGCGCGCTCGGACCGAACCCCGATCTGCGAAGCGCGGAGGGACTCGGCCGTCTGGTCGCCCAGCTGCACACGCTGCGACGCATGTCGGTATCGGTGAACGGCATGTTGCAGGCCGGCCAGGAGCCGGTGGTCGAGGGCTCGATCGTCAAGGATTTGGGGACGGTGTGGGAGCAGAAGCTGCCCGCGCGCGTGCGCGAGCTCGCCGCCTTCCTGGAACCGGAAGCCACCAATCGCACGACGTTGGAGGAGCAGCTTGCGTTCGCCACCATGATCGCGCCGAAGCTCACCATTCAAGGCGGCACCACCGAGGTCCTGCGCGGCATCATTGCCCGCGGGCTGGGCTTGCGGTGAAGCACTTTCACGCCTCTCGCTCGTGCGATTTCGGTTGAGGTGTTGCGAGGCCGCAACAACACAGCCCACGTATGAATGCTACAATCCCCTGGTAGATCGTGGGGGGATGATTCCGTGAAGCGCCGCCTGCTGGGAAGCGTAGCATTGCCTGCGCTATTGGCGAGCCCCGCCTTCGCGGCCGACATGCCCGTGAAGGCGCCTCCTCCGCCGCCTGCGGTTTATAGCTGGGCCGGCTTTTACGCCGGACTGAACGCCGGCGGCGCATGGGGACGCTCCGATGCGGAGACGAGTGTGTCCTGCGGGGCCGTGCCAGGCTTTGCCAATTACTTCTGCAACCCGGCAGCCGGGCAGGCCAATGCCGCCGCTGTTAACGCGGCTGGGACCGGCTCGATGTCCGGCAGCGGGTTCACGGGCGGCGGACAGGTCGGTTACAACTTCCAGAACAGAAATTTAGTCTTCGGCGTCGAGCTCGATGTCGAGGCGTTCAATCTCAAACTCTCGCGACAGGCCAGCGCCCGCTATCCCTTCAGTTTCCTTCCAGGGATGGCCGGCAGCACTTTTACAGTCACATCGTCCCTCGACACCCGGTGGCTGTTCACGGCGCGCGGCCGCCTGGGCTGGGCCTTCGACTCTGTACTGGTCTTTGCCACCGGCGGTCTCGCGGTCACGGACCTTCGCGCCAGCCACACCTTCAGCGACAATTACGCTCCGCCCTTCGGGGCCGGAGCCTGGAGCGGCTCCACCACCAAGACCGGCTGGACCGCCGGCGGCGGTGTCGAATGGGCCGCGGGGCGGAAGTGGACGGTCAAGGTGGAGTACCTCTATCTGAACTTCGGCTCGGTCGGCGCAGCCGGTACGATCATCAACCCGAGCGCGGTGGGCTACGCCAACGGCATCAGCACCTCCGTCGACTTGACCGCCCATATCGCTCGCGCCGGCATCAATTTCCAATTCTGAACGAAACATCTGCGCTCAGTGCGAGCCGTCCCAAGTAGCGGCCGGCGCGCAACTGTCCTTTCAACGCCGGCGCGCGTAAGCTTGCGAAGGAGCGGCGCTCCCCGCGGCTGACGGAATTCCGGCATGAACAGTTGGTTCGAGTGCATTCTGTTTCACACCCACTCGCAGCCGGAGACGCCGGCGATGGTGATGGAGGATCGCACCGTCACTTACGGCATGCTCGGTGCAGCCATCGAGCGGTGCGCGCGCCGGATCGTCGCGCTCGACATTCCGCCCGGGGGCCTCGTGGCGGTGCAAATCAAAAATCCGATTCGCGATCTGACGATATCGCTTGCGCTGTTTCGGATCGGCCTGCGCTCGATCTCGCTGGTGCAGGGACAGCCCGGGATCGAATCGACGAAGCCTGCGGCTGTGCTCGGCGATCGCGATGCGGCCCGCTTCTTCGACCCGGCTGCGCGCCTGGTCGAGGTGACGGATGCGTGGTTCAACGAGGAAGTTGCTGCCGGCGGGGCTCTGCACGCCGGCTTCTTCTCCGGCGAGCAGGTGTGTCGCCTGAGCCTGACGTCCGGCGCGACCGGTACGCCAAAGGTCGTCGGTCACCGGGTCGTGGATATCGGGCGGCGCGCCCTGAAATTCATGGGCATCAACTGGACGTTCGCGCTGTGCATGCCCGGGCTTTCGTCGGCGTTCGGTTTCACCACCGCCTGCATGACGCTCGCCGCGGGTCGGACGGTGTGCTTCGCCGAATCGCCGTTCCAGGCGATCCGCATGATCGATCTGTTCTCGATCGACTTCGTGCGCTGCTCGACCGAGCAGCTGGCGGCGCTGACGCGCGTGGCGATCAAGTCGGGAGCGCATCTGCGCAGCCTTCGCAACGTATGGGTCGGCGGCAGCGTGCCGACGCGGGTGCTGCTCGAAGCCGCCATGATCCATCTGTGCAAGGACGTCTACTGCTTCTACGGCGCGTCCGAGACCGGAACCATGGCGGGCGCCCCGGCGCGCGAAGTGCTGCTCAATCCCGGCCTGGTCGGCCATGTTCAGCCGGGCGTCGACGCCGGCATTTTCGACGCGAGCGGCGCCCGCTGCGCCGTCGGCGAGACGGGCGCCATCAAGATCCGCGTCCGCGACGACGGGTCGTCCCCTGACGGCGACGAGAAGCCATGGATCGACCTCGGCGACTTCGGCTGGATCGATTCCGATGGCCGCCTGTATGTGCTGGGCCGTGCCGGAGATCTGGACAGCCCGCGCGACTCGCCGACCCATCGGATCTCGCCTGTGCACGAGGTGGAGCATCTGCTCCGGCTCGAATGGGACGTGATCGACGCCGCCGCGTTGCTGGTCGACGACGGCGCGGTCCAGCAGCCGGAACTCTGGATCGGCGTCGTCGGCAACAAGGGCGCGAGCGCGGAGAAGATCGCGGCGGCCGCGCGGCTGCGCGGCATCGCATATCCGATTCGGACCTTCGACGTGACGACGATTCCGCGCGGCGCCAACGGCAAGGTGAACCGCGCCCGGTTGGCGACGTTGCTGCAGGCAGCATCCAAGCCGGCAATGTCGTAGCGTTGCCTATCCCGGCAACTGCTCCAGCCGATACGCCGAATCCCGGAATATCCCATTCGAGCCGGGTGGCGCGGGTGAAGGGCGCGTGCATGCGGGCGCGCAGCTCGCAACGTTGACGGATTGAGCGAAACGAAATCCGGGGCCGCACTCACCCCACGCAACCCCGCATTTCGCTTCGCTCAGGCGGGCTACTTGCCGCGGTACCGTCCGGACGGGCACGATAGATGTCCGCGCAATATGCATACCCACCCTGATCCGGTTGGCCGAGGACAATATCGCCAACGGTCAGAGGTCCTTTTCGGCAAGCTCGCGAAACTCGTCGGGAACGGACCGGGAAAGTCCCAACACGACCGAGGCGTATCCGACTGCCTCCCATCCGAAACGATCGCGGATCATGTCCACAGCGCGGTCGGCCGTCCAACGCGCCATCCCTCGCTTGGTGCCGGGGCGGCGCTTTTCATCTTCAAGCCCGAGCGGGAGTTCCAACTGCACATCCCGGCGCTTCTCGAGCTGTGACACGGAGATCGCCAAGAGCGAGATGATCTTCTCGTCAGGGTGATCCGCGAGCGCCGTGCGAACGAGCTCCTCGGCGATCTCGGCAAGGCTCGCGGTCGCTGAAATCGGCGTATCGAGTGTCACGGAGCGGGTCACCGAGTGGAGGTCAGCGAAGCGAACGCGGACTGTCACCGTCCGCCCAGGCCTGGACTTCGCCCGAAGCCGGCTGGCAACCCTGTCGGCAAGATGACGCAGCGCGGGTCGAAAAACTTGTTCTTCAGCGGGCTTCCTGCCGAGCGCCGACTGGGCTCCGGCCGATTGTGCCCGACGGTGCGTCCTGATTTCCCGTGGATCGCGATTCCACGCCAGCGCCGTGAGCTTCGCTCCGGCCGCGCGACCGACCACCCGTTCGAGCGACCATCCCGGCATCCTTGCCAGCTGCGCGATGGTATGGATGCCCATCTCGGCCAGCCGCGCCTTGGTGACCGGACCCACTCCCCACATCAGCTCGACGGGCAGGCCGTGAAGGAAATCCAGCTCGGTGTCGGGATCGACAACCACCAATCCGTCGGGTTTGGCCACTTGCGAGGCAATTTTCGCCAGGTGCTTGGTGCGTGCCACGCCGATCGAGATTGGAAGGCCAACCTCGGTCCGCACACGGCGCCGTACCGCGCGTGCGATTTCAGCAGGCGGACCGAAGAGATGGGTGCATCCCGCAACGTCGGCGAAGGCCTCATCGATGGAAATCCGCTCGACCAGCGGCGTGAAATCATTGAGCACGTTGATGGCGGCATCGCCCAGCCGCTGGTAATCCTTGAAATGACCGCCGACGAAGATCAGTTGCGGACAAAGCTCGCGCGCTCGCCGTCCTGACATGCCGCCGCTGATGCCAAAGGCCTTGGCTTCGTAGGAAGCAGCGAGCACAACCCCACCGCCGACGGCGATGGGCTTGCCGCGCAAGGACGGATCGAGCAGTTGCTCGACCGATGCATAGAAGGCATCGAGGTCCGCATGGAGGATGGTGGCTGTCGTTTCCATCCCGGCCGTCCCCCTGCGACATAGCGAAATTGATCAGCCGCGGTCGCGGTGTGCGCCGCGCGGAAAATGCCAAGTGCCTCAACCCTCAAATCTTCAGCCGCTGAGGTGGCTTGCGCATCCGCCCGCGGGCGAAGCCCGTTGAATTGCTTCGGTCAATCGTTCGACTTCGGCCTCCAGGTCCGCGTTTGCGACGAGAGTCGTGCGCTTCGCGGACTAGAACAAATAGAGAACATCGAGTCAATGGCTCGGGACGGCGCGCTCACCCAGCACCCTTGCCAAGCATCTGGCCGACGGCACCTCGCCGCAGCCACCTGACCGCGAGAGCTTCGAAATCCTTCATGCAACGCACGGCCGGACCACTGACGGGTTGCACCATCAATTTAACGCCTCCATTCGACCAACGTCTTCTTGAACCATGCGCAGATGGATCCTGAGTCGCTGCAGATCGACCTCGAATGGGCGTGCAACCTTGAGCAACCGCACGGCAGATTCAATTTCGGCGATTCGTGTCTGATACTCGACCAATCGGGATCTGTCCGCGCTCTGCGCAAGTTCGCCTTCGAGATTTCCTAGAGCCCGGTGCAATTGGTCGATACGACGAACGTATAGCCATCTGTAAAAGCGAGGCGCGAAGCCAATGACGGGAATCAGCATCGCGGCCACCGGAATGACAAAGAATACGATTCGGTTGAGGAGTGAGGTAAACCAGAAGGACGTGTACCGTTGCCAGAAGGTCGGGCCCGAGCGGTAAAATGCCGCTGCCGTTGGAGAGAGCGGCAAATCACCGGGTTGCTCGGCGGGAAATTCACCGAGACGATTAAAGGGCCCCGGGGCCCAGTGGACCTCGCGCATGGCTTCCAGCAGCAAATATTGTAAGGCGGGGTGAAGATCCTTTCGTACGAGCAATCTGTTGCGGGAGGCAAGC
>WNFV01000559.1_pt1 | contig 95780 bp, 97 predicted proteins | sample 5400101 | NCBI WGS metagenome assembly WNFV01 (sample SAMN13153361, study PRJNA577476) | soil metagenome | isolation source: 115 cm soil or saprolite under grassland replicate 1 | place: USA:California | collected 2016-06-15
CACCAGCACGGTGCTCGGGGGCATCCGGCGCATCCTACCGGTCGAGATTGTGGGGATGATCAGAGAGGATGCGACTACGCTGGCCAGTCCCGCCCTCGTAGCTCAGCGGATAGAGCAGCGGCCTCCGGAGCCGTGTGCGTGGGTTCGATTCCCGCCGAGGGCGCTCGTTCTACCGGTGTCTTATGCAGGTCACGGGGCGCGAGGCGCCCCTCGATTCTTGAGATGCATCGAGGTCGCTGTGGGCGCAGCGTGGGTGCGGGATGTCGGCCTCGACGGCGACGCGATATGTTCGGCAGCTGGAGCAACGGCCGCGTCGGCCGTTGCCAGGCGGGTTACTGGACGCGTAACGGTGATCGTCCGCGCTGCATGCGGGTGTGCATTCATCAGCCGAGCTTGAACGGATCGCGGGTTGCGCCGGTCAGCTGCACCCATACCGCTTTGGTAGTGGTGAACTCGCGCACGGCTTCGTGGCCGCTCTCGCGTCCGATTCCACTGGCGCCGGAACCGCCGAACGGGACCGCCGGAGAAACCACCCGATAGCTGTTGACCCACACCGTGCCGGCGCGGAGTGCATGCGCCACTCGGTGTGCGCGCCTGACGTCGGCGGTCCACACCCCCGCGGCGAGGCCGTAGCGCCCGTCTACCCCGACGGCGGACAAGCCCAGGTGGCCAAGACCGTCTACGTCACGGGCGGCGGAGCCACCAAGCGAGCCGAACGCACGGTCCGTCTCGTCGTCCGCCGCACCCGGCTCACCGACCCCGCCCAAGCGCAACTGTGGCCCGACTGGCGCCACCACGCCTTCATCACCAACCTCGACACGCCGGTCGTCGCGGTCGACCAGTTCCACCGCGACCACGCCACCATCGAGCTCGCCATCCGCGACCTCAAAGAAGGCGCCGGCCTCGAGCACTGCCCGTCGGGACGATTCTTCGCCAACGCCGCCTGGCTCGCCTGCGCCGTGCTGGCCCACAACCTCACCCGCTGGACCGCCCGCCTCGGCGGCATCCACCCCGACGATCAACTCATCGTCGCCCGCACCATCCGCACCCGCGTGCTCGCCCTACCCGGCCGCCTCGTGAACCGCAGTGGCCGACTCGTCCTGCGCCTCCCGACCCGCTGGCCGTGGGCAAGCACCTTCACGCGCGCCCTCGACAAGATCCGCGCCCTACCGCTGCTGGTCTGAAGTCCAGCACCCGGACCGGCGCAACCGCAGACGACGACCACGCGCTGACAACACCTCGACCACGATCAACTTCTTCGACGCGCCCACCCACACGGCAACGACCGCACACAGCCCCACATTCAGCCAGCGCTTTCAACCCCACATCGATCGGTGGATCGAGGCTTAGACGATGGCGATCGGGTTGACGGGCGAGCCGGTCCCGCCACCGATCTGGAGCGGGGCCACGACGAACAGGAACTCCCAACGGCCGCGCGCGGCACAGCCGTCGGCCAGCAGGTCGAGGCGGAGGTTGTCGAGCAGGTGGATCCCCATCCCGACGAGCGCGCACATGTGGATCGGGATCGGCCACTCCATGTCGGCTGCGGGCATCACGTCGGACACGCCGTCGCTGCCGAGCACGGCAGGGTCCTTGTCATACAGCCACCGAGCGCACTCTGGGGCGAGCCCCGCCAGACCCTCGGCGTACGTGTTCCACGGACCGAGCGCCTCGCGTCGGCGGTCACGGCCGGTGTGAACGAGAACGATGTCGCCTGGTTCGGCGTTGACGCCGGTGGCGTCGAGCTCATCCGTGGTGATGGCGTCGCCGGGCTCGAGCCAGTCGACTCCGCGGAGCCGTGGGATGTCGAGCAGCACGCCGCGTCCCACGATGCCGGCGTCGGCGACCTCGATCGAGCTGCGGCGGGCACCGACGCTCGTGACGTCGGTGGCGGGCGCACCGTTGTACATCTGCCCGTCGACGAAGACGTGGCTGAGGGCATCGATGTGGCTGACGCTGTTGCCGTGAAAGGCGACACCAACGAAATCGCCCGCCCACTGGAACCCCTTCTGGGAGGCAGCGAAGTCGCCGGCCTGGATCATGTGGTGCAGCGCCGGGTTGGGGTTGTCGACGGCAGGTGCTGTCGCGAGGGGTCGGCCACACGGGACGGTGACTCCGTCGCGTACTAGGGCTGCGGCCTTCGCGACGCGCTCGGGCGTGAGGAGGTTGAGCGCACCGCGGTCGTCGTTCTCGCCCCAGCGGCCCCACCGCTTGGTCGCCTCGAACAGCTCAGCACTCACGAGGTCGCCCGTTCGAGGTCGTCGACGCAGCGGCGGACCACGCCCCGCGGATACTCGATGAGGTCGGGCTGGAACCTGCTCGTCACGCCAAGAACGTACGCCGCCGCGTTCGAGCGCACTGCGCGCGACGCGCCGATCTGCTGCTGGGACAGTTCGGGCGGGATCTGGAGAGCGCGTTAGGTGGCGCATCCACTCTAGGCTCGCTGGGCGCTGGGCGCCCTAATCCCACTCGGTCAAGCAGAAGTCGTTGCCCTCCGGATCTCGAAGCCAGGCGTTCTCGTCGAACCGTGCGACGACGGTGGCACCAATCGCCACGGCCTCCGCTATGGCCTCATCGAGACTGCTGACGGTCAGATCGAGGTGCACCTTGTTCTTGGAGACCGATGCCGGATCAGTCTTCTGGAACCCGAGCTTGAGCCCAGGGCCATCGACACGGGATGACTCATCGCTGTCCCCTTTGCTCGCAGTGATTGGGAGCCTCGGGGGAGGTATGCGTCAGACGCTCGACGAAAACGCCCTGGCCAGCATCAACGCATCCCCGGTCCGAGCCTCCGGAGCCGTGTGCGTGGGTTCGATTCCCGCCGAGGGCGCTCACATTGTCGCTGTCCGCGTCGTCGGGGGTCGTGGGAGACTCTCGGTGTGGGCATCGGTGTCTTGGGCACGGTGATGATCGAGGGAGCCGGCGCACTTCCGAGTCGCGATCGCAGAGTGTTGGCCGCCCTGGTCCTAGATGCTCCAAACTCGGTGTCCGCTGATCGTTTGGGCGATGCGTTGTGGGGTGACGATCCGCCGGCGTCGTGGAGCAAGGTGCTGCAAGGTGCGGTGTCACGGCTTCGCCGGGTGCTCGGCGCCGGTGCGATCACGTTCGGTCCCGGTGGCTATCGCCTCGCCTTGCCGTTCGAGGATGTCGACCTGCGACGGTTCGACACGCTGGTGGAGCTCGCCCAGCAGGAGATCGCGACCGATCCCTCGGCCGCGGCTCGCCATCTCGACGATGCCCGATTCCTGTGGCGGGGCGAGCCGTTCAGTGATCTCGGGCACTGGGCTCACGCCCTCGGAACGATTCGGTGCCTGGAGGCACGGCGCCGTCTCGTCGACGAGCTGCGGATCGAGACTCTCCTGGCCGCTCGGCGGATCGATGATGCTGTCGCGGCCGCCAACGCGCTGCTGGAGGAGCAACCGCTCGATGAGCGTCGCGCGGCCTTGCTGGCGACCGCGCTCTACCGTGCCGGGCGTACGGTGGAGGCGCTGAGCGTGCTGCGCCGGGTGCGCCGTCAACTCCGCACCGAGCTCGGTCTGCAGCCCGGCCCTGGCCTGGTCGCACTGGAGCTCGCCGTGCTGCGCCACGACCCGTCGCTGTACGACGCCGATCACGGAAGGACGCCGGAGCCGCTGCTGCTACGCAGTCGTTCGGTGTCAGGGAACCTGTGTGCGCCGTTGTCGAGCCTGTTCGGTCGTGACGCAGAGCTCGACCAGGTCGATGCCACACTGCGCAAGGAGCGGCTGGTCGTGCTCACCGGGGCGGGCGGGGTCGGCAAGACTCGGCTTGCGATTGCGGTGGCGGACCGTGCGCGTCCCGCGTTCGACGCGGGCGTCTGGCTGGTGGAGCTCGCCGCGACCGCCGACGCGGCCGACATCGCGTCGCTGCTGTTGGGCGCGCTCGGGTTCGTGCCACGCGACGGCGCGACAGCCCGCGAATCCGTCATCGAGGGGATCAGAGACCGTCAGATGCTCCTTGTCCTCGACAACTGCGAGCACGTGCTTGACGCGATAGCCGAGTTCGCGGTCGACGCGTTGCGGCGATGCATCCGACTGCGGATCCTTGCCACCAGCCGCGAGGCCTTCGGTGTCGACGGCGAAAACGTCGTGCTCGTGCCGCCGCTACGCATCGACACTGATGCGGTTGACCTGTTCATCGACCGAGCACGCCAGTCGGACCCCTCGTTCCGGGCCGACAACCGAGCCGTGATCGAGGACATCTGCCGCCGGTTGGACGGCATCCCCTTGGCTATCGAGCTCGCCGCTGCCCGCGTCAGAACCTTGCCGCTGACCGATCTCGCCGATCGGCTCGGCGCGCGCCTCGACGTCCTCGCCACAAGGCGCCACGGCAGCGACCGACACCGGACCATGCGCGCCGCCCTCGACTGGAGTTACGAGCTGCTCGGCGAGGACGAGCGTGTCGCGTTCTCACGGCTGTCGGTGTTCGCTGGACGGTTCGACCTCGCCGGGGCCGAGGCGGTCATCACCGGGACGCCCCTCGACACGGACGTTCTGGACTTGCTCGGAGCTCTCGTCGACAAGTCGATGGTGGTCGCAGACACGAACAATGTCGCTCCGTTCCGCCTCCTCGAGCCGCTTCGACAGTATGCCGCCGAACGGCTGGCAGCCAGGGGCGAGACGACGGATCTGGCTCGACGCCACGCCCGCCACTACGCCGACCGCGGCTCCCGCCTCGCCTGTGCGCTGGAAGGCCCGGACGAGATCGATGCGGCGAAGTGGTTCGACGCGGCCCGTGCCAACCTGCGCGCCGCGTTCGCCGCCGCCGTCGCGTCCAACGATGCGGATCTCGCCCTCCGCATCGTTGCCCCTCTTGCCGGTTACACGGACCTCCACGTGTGGGCCGAACCGTGGTCCTGGTGCCAGACCGCGCTCGCGCTTCCCGGTGCCGACGAACATTCCCTGCGCGCCGCCACGCTCGTGCAGGCCAGCCGCGGCGCGTGGCAGCTCGGGGACCAGGCGACGTCGCTCGCTCTCGTCGACCAAGCCGTCGCGCTCGCCGACACGAAGAGTGGTACGTGGCGTGAGGCCCAGATCAGCCGTGCCATCACGCTCACGTTCCTCGGCCGGCTCGACGAGGCAGAGGAAGCGGCCACCGCCGCCGTCGAAACTCTGCCGACGGCGCCCGATCCTGCCAGCCTCCGACGGGCAGCGACGATGCTGTTGATCCGCAACCTCGCCGGTCACCCCGAACCAGCACTCACCCGCCACCTCCTCGCACTCGCCGAGGTGGCCGGGCCGTCAATGCATGCCCTCGCTCTCCACACCGCCGCCGTCATCCTCGACACGGACGACCGCGCCCTCGCCATTGCACGCAACCAACGAGCTGTGGAGCTGGCCCGCGCCAGCGGCGCTGTGCTGATCGAGGGGTTCGCGCTCAACGCCTTGGCGATTCTCGAAGCCGCCGTCGACCCCGCCGCCGGAGCCGTCAGGCAGGTCGAGGTGATGGCCCGCTACCTCAACGTCGGCAACGGCGCCCACCTCCGAGGATTCGGCCGCGGCATCATCGTGGCCCTCGTCGACTGTGGGGCCTACGAGCCGGCCGCAGTGCTCGACGGTGCAACCCGAATGGGCGCAGCGGTGCTCCGCCGGGTCGTGACCCGGCGCGGCACGGCGGGGGCCCCCACGTTGGTCGATCCCATCAAGGAGGCCATCAACAGAGCCCACAACGAACTCGGTCCGAGCTACCACAACGCGGCCAACCGCGGCGAGCAGATGACTGACGACGAACTCGTCAGCTACTTGCGAAAGGTGGTCACCACGCTGGCGGTGCCAGCCGTTGCCGCTACGTGAGCAGAGCGAGTACCTCACCAGCGAGCCGTAGCGCCGGACGTGTGATGACCGTGAAGCGCACGATGGGGAGTGCAGGGACTTACATATGGTCGCGAGCTTCATCCACCGTGAGACGCCCGCCCAGCGCGCATCGCGTGCCACCACACCCACGGTCGAGGTCAGCACTTGATCTTGTACTCAATGGCGCCTCGACCGATGCCGGTCGCCGGATCGACTTCTCCCGAGATGACGCTGCCGGTTCCAGTCAGCGAGGCCAGACCGCCGGTGCCGCTGCCTTCGACGATCTCGATGGACCCCGAGGTCACACCGCCACGATTGAAGCCAGTGGAACGCATCGTGATCGTCCCGGCACCACAGCCAGTCACTGTCCCTGTGAACTTGAGCGTGCTGTTGGCGTAGAGGGAGGCATCGGGCAATATCGAGGCGGCGCCCGCCTGAGCCATCGTGCCTTCCACGTCTCCGGTGCTGACGCCCAGCAGCGAGAACGGAATGACGCACGATGTCGGCGGCGAGCAGACCGGTGCTCCCACCGTGGCAGGTTGCTGTTCATATGCGGCCTGGAGTTGGCGACTGGATGAGCTCGACGCGGCGTCCACCTGCCCGCGTGTGACGGCGAGAGCGACGCCGATGATGAGCACGATCGCGAGAGCACGAGCAACGAGAATGCGGCTGTGGTTGGAGTAGCGCATGGCCCGAGTATTGGCTCGACCAGTATCGGACCGGTATCACGACAGTGTCTGTCGACCAAGAACCGCGGAGCGCGACGATTTCTGCGGATGCGCGCTCACGCCGCGATCGACTGCGGCGCCGATCCCGCGATACGCCAACCCGTCCGCGCCGCTGGCGACGAGGAGACTGGCGCACGCGTGCCGGAGGCAGTGCGGTGTCACCTTCGGCGATAGTCCGGCGTCGACGACCGCTCGGTCCCAGACCGCTAGATACGCCTGCCGGATGCGTGACGCACTGAGGCCTCGCCGTCCCCTTCCTCGATGCCGAGCTCGGCAACGACGCCGACGCAGAACTCACATACCGGCGTCTCATCGCCGACGGCGTCACCGCACTCCTCGACCGGGACGGCACCGCCGTCACTCGGCTGTTTGCCCTCGCCGCGTTGACCGAACTGGCGTGGCGCTTCCGCGACGTCGACACCGCCCACATCCTTCAGACCGCCTTCGACCCCTCACCGGCCATTCATCCGGGTATCACCGTCATCGCGCCAATCGACCAGCTCTTGGGTCAGCTCAGCGCCCTGCTCGGTGACCCGCGCGCCAGCAAGACCCACATGGAAGTCGCGATGGCCGCCTGTCACGACGGTGGCTGCCGGCCGCTGCTGGCGCGGGCCCAACTGGCGTACCCGCGCACCGGCGTCACACCTGGACGATGACCTCGGCGACGTCGAACGTCCGGAACTGAAGGGCAGCGCCGTCCGGTGGCGCCATGCCTCTTGCGGTTTCGGCGGCCTTCTCTGCGGCTGCCTCGTCCTCGAAAAGGACGACGCTTCGTCCCCATCGGCCGGCTCGATCGCGTGTGAAGGTGCCCGAGACGAAACCTTCCATCTCCTTCACGCGGGGCAGCAGGCGCTCCCGGAGCAGCGCCTCAGCTTCACCGACCCGGTTCGGATCAATGTCGACGTGTCCAAGCAACGCATACATGTCGTCACTCCTGTCTGTGCTCGCTGACACGTCGATCCTGGGCGATACTCCGGCCGGCCGGCATCGGCAGAAGTGACCATTTCGACGCCATCCGCCAAATGGTCATTCCGCGGTGCTGGACAGCCCGTGCTCGTAAGCGATCGCTGCAGCCGCCGTGCGTGACGACACGCCGAGCTTGGTGAAGATGTTGCTCACGTGCCGCGCGACGGTCCTCTCAGCGATGAACAGGCCGTCGGCGACCTGCCGATTGGTCGCCCCGTGTGCGACCTCGATCAGCACTTCGATCTCTCGGCGCGAGAGCCCGAGCGGGCGTCCGGCCTCGGACGCGCCAGTGCCTCCGGCGTGTCGAGTCTCGGCCTCCCGCAGGAGGGCGGCGCTCGCATCCCGCTCCACCGGCACATCGATGTGAGACCAGGCCGTGAGGGCGATCTGGAGCTCGGCCACCGCTGCGTCAGCGTCGCCCACGGCCAACATCGCGGCTCCTTGCCAGTGATGGCCACGGGCGACTGCGAGCGGGGCGCCGACGAGTGCGGACACGTCGGCGAGGCGGTTCGCCGCCTTGAGGATCTCCGCGTGGTCGCCGCCAGCAATGGCTACCTCGACCGCAGCAGCGAGCAACTCCAGGTCACCGGCCGCGAAGTCCCGGCCATCGGTCGCTCGGGCAATCGATCGCCTGGCCGCCTCGACATCTCCCGACGCGAGGTGCAAGAAGGAGACACCTGGCTCGACCACCGCACCGAACTTGGCGGCGAGCTCGTACGCGTCCTTCGCAGCTGAACAGTCGCGCCGTGCCCGGTGCACTTCACCGAGCTGGTAGTAGGCGGCACCGAGCGCGTTGTGGAACGGATCAGCAAGCCGCGCGCAGGCAGCTTGTGCTTCGGCCAGCGCGGCATCCAGATCGCCTTGCAGCAGACGAATCTCCGAACGGTGGATCGAGCACCGTCCCCGGAACGGCACCGGATCGGGCGTGTCGTCACACCACCGCGTGAGTGCCTCGGTCCACTCGATGGCCCGCGCGACATCGAGAAGCTCCTGGCACGCCTCGATGACGCTGCAATAAACGATTCCCGCAGGAATCGGTGACACCTCGCCGGCGAGCACCGCGACCATCGCCTCGTCTAGCAGCTCAACTCCATCCTCGATGTCGCCAAGCCCGATGAGCGAACGCCCCTCCGCTTGGCGTGCCACCGCGGCGAGGCTGACGTCGCCATGTCGACCAGCGACTTCCAGCGCGGCACCGAATGCGGCACGCGCAGCCCCGAACTCGCCGGAGTGGTGGGCGCGGAGTCCAACCGGAATGTGGAACCAACCCTGCTCGGGCAGATGGCCGTCGGGGTCGTGGTCGTCGAGGAGTCGTCGCCCGCGGGCGAGCCACCCGCCCGCGACCGCCATCTGGCCACTGCTCGCCTTGGCATACCAGGCCCAGAACGCGACTCGCGCCGCACAGGACCAGTCCTCGTCGCTGATTCCTAGCCGGTGGGCCCGGGTCCATGAGTCCTCGCAGAGCTCCTCGCGCCCACAGAGATACGCGGAGGTTCCGAGCAGCTCCAGCTCCGAGGCTCCGAGACCACCGCCGGCGTCCAGGTCCAACAGCCCGTCGGCAACCGCGGCCCATGTCGTGGACGCGAAGTGAATGCCGTTCGCTGTCCGACCGGACTCGTTGGTGCAGTCCACGATGCAAGAGTACGGCGCCTGCTCGGAACCCTCCCCGCAACGATCACGATTGGGCCGGCCTTCCCTCCCAAGTCGCGACGCAACTCCCCGACAACGAGACGGCCGACCTTGATGTGGCGCCGAGGGGATATCACAGAACACGGCTGGGCCCGTCCTCCCGGGCTCGCTGGCCCGCGTAGCGCTGCCGCCCGCGAGCGCAACCGATCGCCGGAGGAAAGTGGCAGTGCGATGAGTGGTGGTGCGACTCCTACGTGGCCAGTGGCTTGCGCACTTCGAAGAGAGTCCGAGACGTCGTCGAGTGGAACAGGCCATCCCGCTCGATCTGGTCATGGAGGTCCTTCAGCCGGGCGCGGTAGCGGTCCACGGTGAAGTCCGGCACAGTCCAGATGACTTTGCGCAGGAAGAAGACCATCGCGCCGACGTCGAAGAACGCCAGCTGCAGGCGTTCGTTCCGGCACTGAACGATCTCCAATCCTGCCGCGCTGGCCTGGTCGGCCTCGACCTCGTGGTGTCTGCCGTCTCCTGGATCGAGTGGTCCCAGGAAGTACTCGCCGATCTCGACGTTGGTGCCGCTGCCGACATGTTGGGCGAAGTAGGTGCCGCCGGGTGCGAGCACGCGGGCGATCTCCGACCAGTGGACGGTGGCCGGGTGGCGGCTGGTCACCAAGTCGAAGGCGTGGTCGGCGAAGGGCAGCGGCGGCTCATCGTGATCGGCGACGACGACGGCTCCGAGTGGATGCAGCAATGCCGTCGCCTTCGCGAGGTTGGGAGGCCAGCCCTCGGTGGCGACCAGTGTCGGTGGGAAGTTCTCGGCTCCGGCACCAGCGAGCACCTCGCCGCCGCCCGTCTGGATGTCGAGCGCAGCCGTGGCCGCGGCGAGCTTCCCGCGCAGGAGCCGCTGGTAGCCCCACGACGGGCGCTGCTCGGTGGCGCGGCCGTCGAGCCAAGAGAAGTCCCAGCCTTCGACCGAGGCCGCGGTCGCCTCGTCCACGAGCTCGTCGAACGACTTCACCACGGCAGCATCAAACCGGGAGTCCGAGGCTCATGTCCGATGAATTTCCTGAGCGACTACTCACCGAACGGGCCCTAGAAGGGGCGGCTGCACCCGGATCGGTCCATACCCACGAGCCGGCGTTTGAGGGCAGTCGCGTACCGTGCAGACGTGTTCGTGGAGTTGGTGACCCTTGTCTGCGTCGCAGCGAACGACATGCGCAGTCAACCGGCGTTCCGGGACAGCCTGAGCCATGTCGTCCCGTTGCGCGTCATGTGGCGCCCGTTCTGCACGCGATAACGCGGCGCGTAACGAATCGGGCGTCGTCACCACTGCGACGCCATGTCGAGAGCCCGGGGCCGGGGTCGCGGAGGGTCCCCGGCGCTTATCGCCAGCCTCACAGCATCTGGGTCACGGCCCCTCGCGCGGGGCCGTGTAGCTGAGGAGCATGTCGGCCAGTTGCTTCGGGCGGCTGAGCGCCACGCAGTGGCTCGCGGCGATCTCGTCGGGAATGATGCCAAGACGCTCGGAGACGACCCGGCGCATGAAAGCACGCGGGAAGAAGCGATCCTCGGTGCACAGCACGAACCTCGTCGGTACGGCCGGCCACGCGTCGAGGGGCCACGGGCTGTTGTAGGCGGTGTTCGATTCAGAGCGCGCCTTGCTCATTGCCTCCTCGGCAAGGGCGCGAGGCACGTCATGGTAGAACGCGATGTACGGATCTTCATTGCCGGTCAAGCCGCCGTCTCGCCGGGCCTGATCCTGTACGGCCTGTCGATAGCCGGTGTTGTCCCACCAATCGGCGGGCGTCTCGCCCGGAGCTGGGATCATCCCTGCGACCAGGACGAGGGCATCGACCTGGAGCCGATCAGCCACCAGCGGTGCGGTGAAGCCGCCGTACGACTGGCCAACGACGACCAGGTCGTGGCCGTCACCGATGGCATCGACCACCGTGTCGACGTACTCGGGTAGGCCGGCGGAGTCGTCGTCGCACGGCAAGTCGGGTGCGACCACGTCTTGTCCCCGCCGGCGCAACTCCCTCACCACCAGGTGCCAGTACCACCCCACGTCGCCGCCGCCATGAATCAACGCGAACGTTGCCATCCGTTCCACCTCTACTGATGATCGGTTCGACTGTACGAGCGGGCGCGGCACTGCCCCTCCGAACGGCGAGACACTCTCTTGCGCTCTGATGCGCGGCGATACCCACGAACACGACCCTCGCCACGAACCCGACACCACCGAGATGCCGTCGGCACGCAGCTGAGCGTGCACCTGTCGACATCGCGGGTAGCGGTCGACCTCTCGGGTCGATCGGTGCACACCAGCTCGACAAGAGCACGGTCGATCCGGCCTCCCGACGGGCGTCGACCGGTGACCCGGAGCGCACCTGCCCAGGCGCGCAAGAATGCCGGCCAGTGATCGCGTGCAAGCGGTGCGGACAGCGCAGCGGCGACGACGTGTCGTTCTGCGGGGTGTGCGGCGCGTACCTGCCATGGGACGGTGAACCCGTCGTCGAGCACGCAACGCCGTTGGCGACGCCGGAACCCGCACCCGAACCCGCACTCGCACCGGAGCCCGAAGCGGAGCCCGCACTCCGGGCACCCGCGCCCGAGGCGGCGCAGCCGCCGCCGGAACCGGTGTCGGAGGCCAGCGCGGCTGCGCCGACGCTGCCGTGCCCGTCGTGCGGCAAGGCGAACGAGCCGACGCGCCGCTTCTGCCATCGGTGCGGAGCGACGCTCGCTGCGCAACCGGGCACCGAAGCCCCCGAACGGCATGCCGAGCAGGTGGCGGGCGTCGTCGCCCAGGCCCGTGAGGTGCTCGAATCGGTCGGGCCGAGGGTGGTGAAGGAACACCTGGAGCGCACCTTCGAACGGCTCGAGCACCCGACGGCGACCGTCACGGTGGTCGGCGAGTTCAAGACCGGCAAGAGCACGCTGATCAATGCGTTGCTCGGCACCACCGTGTGCCCCGCGGACGACATCGTGGCCACGACCGTGCCGACGATCGTCCGGTGGGGTGAGACCGCTGGCGCCACGGTCGTGCTGGGCGCGGACGATGCGACATCGCACGAGCAACGGGAGCTCGACGTGTCCGTCGCCGACGTCGCTCACTACGCGACGGAGTCCGGCGGGGCGCTCGCATACACCGACGGCGACCCAGTTCACAGCGTCGACGTGCGCGTCAACCGTCGAATCCTCGAGGCCGGGCTGCAACTCGTGGACACGCCGGGGTTCGACGGCTTGCAGTCGGGGCTCGCGGAGCTGGTCCTCGCCAGCCTGGCCGCGAGCGACGCACTGCTCTTCGTCACCGACGCGTTGCAAGAGCTCACCGCGGCGGAGGTCGACTTCCTGCACAGCGCGGCCAGCCGGTGTCCCCAGATCGCCTGCGTCGTGACCAAGATCGACCTGTCACCGCAATGGCGGCGGCTCGTGGACATCGACGGGACGCACCTCGCAGCAGCAGGCCTCGACGTTCCGATCTTCCCGGTGTCGTCGTTCTTGCGACTCCGCGCCGCCAGCACCCGCGATGCCGAGATGCATCACGAGTCGGGCTTCCCCCCCTTGCTCTCGTACCTCGCGTCCGGTGTCGTGCCGGCGCGTCGCGACGCTGAGGCCGCTACGGCGGCGGGCGACGTCGAGCGGTTGAGCACCCAGCTCACGGTCCCTCTCAAGGCCGAGCGCGACGCGCTCGCCGACCCGGCGGCGGCGCCCGTGATCCTCGCCGACATGGGCCGCGCCCAGGAACACGTGACTCGGCTGGCAACGGCTGGGGCGACGTGGCAGCAGACCCTGCGCGACGGCATGCTCGACCTGTCGTCCGACGTCCAACACGACCTCCACGAGCGCCTCCGAACGCTTCTCCAGCAAGCGGACGAGCTGATCGACCGATCGGACCCGAAGGAGAATGCAGACGAGCTCCACGCCTGGGCCACGCGGCAGGTCGCGCACCAAGTCGTCGGCACGTTCGACGTGCTCTCGAGCAAGACCGGTGAGTTGGCGGCGCAGGTGTCGGCGCACTTCGCCGCCGATCTCCCGCTCGATCTGCTCGGACCGGCCGTGCGCGCGCCCGACCACGTGCTCGACGCGGTCGAGTTCGACCTGCGCGCCCGTGACGCCCGTCCCCGGCGCACCGAGTCAGTCCTCACCGCGGCCCGGGGGACCTACTCCGGCGCCATGATGCTCGGCTTCGCGGCCAACCTCATCGCCCTGCCGTTGGCGCTTCCGGCGACGATCGCGGCTGGCGCCGCGCTCGGCGGGAAGGCACTGCGGGACGAGCGCCGTCGCCAAGTCGACATGCGCCGGCTCGATGCGCGCCGGGCGATCCAACGATACGTGGAGCGAGTCGCCGCCATCGCCGACAAGGACCTGCGGGACGCGCTGCGGCAGACGGAGCGACGTCTGCGTGACGCGTTCCAGAACCTTGCGCTCGGCCTGATCGCGACGACCGGCGACGCGCTGCAAACGGTCGAACGGGCCGCGCACCTCGATGACACGGCACGACGGTCGCGGCTCGAGACCGTCGACCAGCAGCTGGCGGGCGTGACCGACGTGCGCGAGCGAGCCGCCGCGCTCGCGAGCTGATGAGCGAATCACTACTGGACGGCGTGCATGGCCTTCTGGTGCGCGCCGCTGCCGTGGCGCCGCCCGAGGACCGGTCGGCACTCGACGAAGCCAGTCGCCGGCTCGCCGAACCGTTGCGGGTGGCGATCGCGGGACGGGTCAAGGCCGGCAAATCGACGCTGTTGAACGCGCTCGTCGGGGAGGAGCTGGCGCCGACGGACGCGAGCGAGTGCACTCGCGTCGTCACGTGGTACCGCAACGGCTTGACCTACAAGATCGGGGCGCACCTCCGATCGGGGGAGCGGGTTCCCGTCCAGTTCGACCGGGCCGACCGCGCGATCACGATCCAGTTGGGCGCCGTCGACGTCCACGACGTCGACCACCTCGAGGTCGAGTGGCCGTCCCGGAGGCTCGAGGCGATGACGTTGATCGACACGCCGGGCGTCGGCTCGCTCTCGCACGACGTCTCGGCCCGCGCCCACGACTTCCTCGAGGCCGACGGCGATCAGCCGGCGCCGGCCGACGCGGTCGTGTACCTGATGCGCCACGTGCACCCGGGCGACGTCCGCCTGCTGGAATCCTTTCGTGACACCGACCACCCGGGCTCGCCTGTCAGCGCGGTCGGGGTGCTGTCGCGGGCCGACGAGATCGGCGCGTGCCGGCTGGACGCGATCGACGTGGCGCAGCGAGCCGCGTCGCGCTACGTCGCGGCCCCCGAGCTGCGCGGTCTCTGCCTGACGGTCGTCCCGGTCGCGGGACTCGCCGCGCAGGCCGCCGCGACCCTGACCGAAGGACAGTTCCGCCAGTTGGCTGCCGTTGCCCAGCTCCCGCCGCGCCAGCTGACGGAGCTGCTGCTGACGGTCGATAGGTTCGCAGCATCCGACGTGGACGCGGACGTGACCGTCGACCAGCGGAAACTGCTCCTCGAACGCCTGGGTCTCTACGCCGTTCGCGTCGCGGTGGACGCGATCCGCACCAGCCGGGTCGCCTCGTCGCCGCAGCTGGCGCGGGAGCTCCTCCTGCGCAGCGGGCTACCCGCGCTGCAGTCCCTCTTGGCGCTGCACTTCGCCGGCCGAAGCCGGATGCTCAAGGCGCGCACAGCGCTCGCGGTGCTCGACACGGCGCTCCACCGTCACGCCGATGCGCCGGGCGTCGAAGCCGTGCTGCGAGACGCCGAGCGCCTCGAGGCCGGGGCGCACGAGTTCGAGGAGGTCCGGATCCTCACCGCCCTGCGCGTGGGCGCGCTCGACGTCGGGGACGACCGGCGGGACGAGCTGGTGCGGCTGCTCGGAGGGTCGGGAGCCGAGTCGAGCACGCGCGTCGGGCTGGACGCGGGTGCTCCCGAAGACGAGATCGCAGCCACGGCGTCGGTGCAGCTGGCGCGCTGGCGGCGGGTCGCAGACCATCCGTTGTCGAGCCGGGATGTGGTCGTGGCCGCGCAGGCGGCCGTCCGCACGTGCGAAGGGATCCTCGGTGATCTGGCTCAGCGCCACACGACGGGTTCGACTCCCTGACCAACCGCCTCAGTCCCGCACCTCGCTGGGATCCTGCCGGTCACACGTCGTCGTCATCGTCGTCGTCGTCGAGCAGTCGCCGGTCGTCGTCCTCGGAGTGGATCCCGATGAGCGTTGGTTTCCGGCCGACGTCATCCCCGCCGATCGCAGGCTCGTAGTCCACCGTCACCGATGTGGTGCCGTCCGCGGGCGCGCCGGCAGGGGTCGGTACGATCGGCGGCGCAGGCACCGGGCCACCCGGCGCGCCGCCACGGATCGGCGCGGTCATCCGCCCCGGGTCGCCTCCGCTGGCGAGCTCGGCGCCGTCGAGCAACCCGTCACGGTCGGTGTCGGCGCGGAGCGGGTCGGTGCCCAACGAGAGCTCGAAGGCGTCGCTCAAGCCGTCCGCGTCGCTGTCGGCGAGATGCAGATCTGTGCCGGCAGCGAGCTCCAACCCGTCGATCAGTCCGTCGTGGTCCGTGTCGACGTCCGCCGCGTTCGAGCCGAGCCGTTGCTCGCGGGCGTCGGTCACGCCGTCGCGATCGGTGTCGGGCTCGATGCCGAGACCGAACCGTCCCGGCGACTGCGCACCGAGCGACAGTCGCACGCCGTCGGTGGGATTCGTGCCGGCGGCCATCTCGAGGCTGTCGGAAATGCCGTCGGCGTCGGTGTCCGCCTTCGTCGGATCCGTGTGCGAACGGCTCAGTTCGTAGGCGTCCGACAGGCCGTCGCGGTCGGTGTCGGCGAGCGTGGGATCGGTGCCGAGCGCGGCTTCGAAGCCGTCGAGCAGCCCGTCGTGGTCGGTATCGGCGAGCGCGGGGTCGGTGCCACGGCTCATCTCGTCGTAGTCGCTGAGGAAGTCGCCGTCGGTGTCGAGACCCTGTCCGCCGGCGGGCGGGGCGGCCGAGAGACCGGGGATCAGGGCCGCATATTCGAAGCGCGTGCCCGCGTCGAAGCTCCCGACTCCATAGCGTCTGCCTCGCGCCTCGATCGTCGTGCCGTCGCCGAGGCTGATCGCGACATGCGCCGCGGATGGGCGGCCGCCGCCTTCGGTCGGCTCGCTGGAGAAGCTGAACAGGAGCGCACCCTGTGTGTGGAGCGCCTGCTCGACCGACATCGTGGCACCCTGCTCCTTGAGCGTCAGGTACTGGAGCCACGAACCGTCGGGCAGCTCGAGGCCGACCTGCGCGGCGGACCACTGGACGAGCTCCGAGCAGTCGAACTGGTCGGGGTCGGCGTCGTCGTTCGCGGCCTCGGCGCCGAAGACGTACGGGTCACCGGCTTGTTTGAGCGCGGCGTCGAGGAACGCGTGCACCGAGTGCGCTCCGTCATCCGCGGGCCCAGGCTGATCGAACGGGGGGTTAGCGTCGGCCGGGAGGTCGTCGCCGTAGCCGGACACGCCGGCCGCGTTGCCGTGGTAGAAGCCGCCCGACGCCGCCTGCGCTTCGTCGAGGAAGCCGCGGTAGTCGTGCGCGGTGTCGCGACTGGAGTCGTGGGTGACCGTCCATGGGCTCATCTTCGTGCCGCCGGCCGACAGCTCGTATGCGGCGCGGGCGTTGGTGTGGGGGTCAGTGAGGTCACCCCAACGGTTGGTCCGCACCGCGGGGTCGACGTTGATCTGCCACAAGCCCCACGAGCTTTCGCCGTGCGGGTTGTGCGCCTCGGTGTTGCCGCCCGACTCGGCCAGCGCGATCGCCGTCCACGTCACCGCCTGGTCGGGCGTGAACCCCACGTCGAGGCATATCTGGTAGATCGCATCCGGCGAGAGCTTCGGCACCCGTCGTCCCCTTGCGCCCGCTGTCCTTCGGTGGCGAGTGTACCCCTGGGCTCAGGACGCTTTCTCGCCCGGCTCGTAGTACAGGCAGGCGGTGTCGAAGTTGGAGTCGCAAAACGCGCTCGCCTCCGCCTGTGACGGGAACCCGCCGATGTACACGAACAGTGACGGCTCGCCGTCGGGGTCGGGGATCGCGGGATAGTCGGCGGTGTTGAGGACCGCGGCGTCGAAGCCTTGCGCTTCCAGCTCGGCGCGCTTGGCCTCGGCCGCTTCCGTGGCGCCCGCGTCACCCACCTGGGTCGCGAACACGACCGCGATCCAACCGAGCTCGCCGGGACCGGACGTGCTGGTCGATCCGGCGGCGGTCGTCGGTCCGTCGATGCACGCTTCGTCGCTGACCGCAGAGGCTTCGTCACCTTGACGGCTGAAAACGCGGAAGCAGTTCTGCCCCGACTTCAAGTCGACGACGGCACGGGACAGACCGGCGGGGACCGGTTGGTCGACGGGCACGCCGTCGCGGAGGACGACGTGCTCGGCCTCGCCGCCGGTGGTGTCGGTCCACGAGACCTCGGCCCGGGTGTGGTCGTCGGTCACGTAGCGCACGGCGACGTCGCCGGGTGGGGCCGCTTCCGACTGCTCGAGCGTCGTCGCGCACTGTGGGGGCGTGCGCGGCGACTCCCCTGCCTCGTTGACCGCCGCCAGTTGGAAGCAGTACTCCGTCTGGGCGTCGAGGCCCTCGTCGAGATGGATCGCGTTCTGCGTTCCCGGGACCTCGGTGGTCTCGAAGGCCGTCGGTTGCGCGTCGTCGCGGGTGTCAGGGTCGATCCAATACAGGTTGTACGTGTCGGCCCCGCGCACGGGCTCCCACGTCACCGTCATCGTGTCCGACCCGGCGGCGGCGAGCGTGAAGGCGGCGGGCTGGGGCAACCGATCCGCCGTCGCGGTCCCCGCCTTCGACGAGACCCCTTCGTCACGTTGCGCCAGCCAGAAGGCGAGTCCGGCGACCGCGACGACGAGAACACCCAGCCCCACCAGCCAGGTGGGCACGATCTGCCGTTGTTCGAACGTGCCGTCGAGATCGCGATGCCAAGGGCTGGGGTCGTCAGGCGCCGCCCTCGCGTCGGACGCGGTCACGGTGAACTGGTGCCGCACCGGAGCGCCCCGCATGAAGGTATCCGCCGCCGCGACGCTCAGCCGTGCCGTCGCGCTGCTCCCGATCGGGAGCTCGAGCACCTCCGGCTTGAGCGAGAACTTCAACCGCTCGTCCGGGTCGGACGCGCCGAGCCAGAGAACCACCGTCTCGTTGCCCCAGTTCGACACGTCGACACGGTGCTGACCCCTCTTGCGACCTCGGGACGACCGCGGGGCCAGCGTCGCCGTGACGTTCCGGAACGTGCCGACCTCGAGATCGCCCTCGACGACGGTGGAGTTGTCCGGGTCGACGCGCGACCGCACGCGCAGGCCGAACGGGACCCGCCCGGCCGGCGTGTTCGCCGATACCGGCGGATCGAACGCGATCTCGACCCGGGCCTCGTCGCCCGGGAACACCGAGACCTCGCCGGGAAGAACCAGCGCCCATGCCGCCGCGTCCCCGACCACGTCGATCGCGTAGCTCTCGACGATCTGGCTCGGGTTGATGATGCGCGCCGAGATCGTCGCCCGGCCGCCGGGATCGACCCGGGCGAAGGTCTCGTCGAGGAAGACGTGGGGGTCCATCAGCCCGGCGGCGGGGTCGGCACCACGATCCCGTAGAGGGTGCTCGGCGTGCTCATGATGAGGACACCGTCGGCGAGCAAGGGCCACGATCGCACCTCGCCGTCGGTCTGGAAAGTCCACAGCAGGTCGCCGTTGGTCCGGAACGCGTAGACGTTCGCGTCGTCGCTGCCGAAGTACACGACGCCATCGGCGACGAGCGGCGCCGACGCCACGGCGCCACCGGTCGCGTACATCCACACCTCCTCGCCGTCGTCGGCCGCCACAGCCCACAACGTGCCGCCAACCGTGCCAACGTACACAACACCTTCGGCGACAGCCGGGGGTGTCACCGAGATCTCGTCGAGCTCGAATCGCCACTTCTCCCGGCCGGTCTCGAGGTCGACGGCCAGCAAACCCCAGTCCTGGCTGAGGAAGTAGACGACGCCGTCGGCGACCGTCGCGGACGCGGACATCCCGGTCGCGACCCGCCACTTGAGCGTCTGGGTCGCGATGTCGACCGCGTGCACCTCTTCATCGCCGCCCGCTATCACCAGACCCCCGGTGACAGTCGGGCCCGCGTGGATGGCGCTTCCCACCGAGTAGGGCCCCCATGCCGGATCGCCCGTGAGGGCGTCGAAGCCGTACAGGTTCCCGTCGTCGGCCCCGACGAAGACGAGGTTGTCCCGGACCGCCGGGGCTCCGTAGATCCCCCCGCCGACCGGCTGTTGCCAGCGCAATGCCAACGTGTCGGCGTCGAACGCGTAGACCGCGTTGTCGTCGTCCCCGACGTAGAGCAGATCGTGCGCGAAGGTCGCGGGAGACGCGGTGTTGCTCTCGATGCCGTCCGCCGCGACGTAGGGGGCGAGGTTGCCGAGGTCGAACGCCAACGGCTTGTAGCTGGCGCCGTAGATGCGGCCGCGAGTCGGATCGAAGACGGGACGCCCCTCGATCGCGCTGTCGAGCGCGGCTCGGCGGACGTCCGCCGGAGTCGGCAATGTCGTCGTCGTCGCTTCCGTGGTCGGCGCCGCCGATTCGGTGGTCTGCTCGCCAACCGTGGTCGACGCATCGCCGGCAACGACGTTGCCGTTGTCGTCCCCGCCGACGACCACGAGGCCGACGACCACGGCGAGCACGACCGCGGCCGCCAACGCGGCGATCACGGGCAGGCGGGACCGCCGGCGACGGGTGACGGGCTCCTCGTCCGTTCTGTGGATCGTTTCGGTTCCCGTAGAACGCAAACGATCCACAGAATCTGGCGGGAGCGGCGGCGGCGCGGGCTCAGGCTCGGGCGCACGGGCCGGTGGCGCGGCCTCGGGAGGGGGCGCGGCCGCCGCAGGCTCGAGCGGGGGCGCGGCCGCCGCAGGCTCGGCGCCCGCGGACACCGCCGTCGTGGCGCGGCCCGCCACCGCCGCCGCGCCGAGTGCGACCGCGTGCTTGGGATGTGCGTCGACGGCGACCGGTCGGCCCAGCTCCGCGGTGATCATCTCGCCGACCAGCGGGATGCGCGACGAGCCGCCGACGAGGACCACCGCGCGCACGTCGGAGGGGCCGACGCCGGCGCTCGCGAACGCCCGGCGAAGACCGGCGATCGTGTCGGCGATCATCGGCCGGATCGTCTGCTCGAGCTCGGCGCGGGTGACCACCACCTCGGCCTGCACCCCAGGAAGCAACACCGGCACCGTCGCCCGGGCGTCGAAGGAGAGCGCCTCCTTCGCCTCGACGCACTCCTCTCGCAGGCGGTGCAGCGCCCGGAGCGCGGCGGGGTCGTCGACGTCGAGCGCCTCGACCGCTCCCCCCAGCGCGCGGCGGACCCGTTCGAAGATGGCGTCGTCGACGTCGATGCCACCCAGGTGCTCGATCCCCTCGGGAGCACCGGCGATCTCGAAACTCTCGGAGGTCCGCCGCAACAGTGCGGCGTCGAACGTCCCGCCGCCGAGGTCGTACACGGCGACCAGCTCCCCTCGTTCCACACGCTCGGTCGCGGCGTAGTAGGCGGCGGCAGCCTCGGGCTCGGTCAGTGTCGACACGCCGGCGACGTCGGACTGGCGGATCGCGTGGCCGAGCAACTCCCGCCGGTACGGACCCCAGTTGGCGGGGTGGGTCACCACCGTCCGGTCCGGTGCGGCACCCTCCTGCTCCGTGACTCGCTCGACAACCCACCGCAGCGCGAGGGCCATGAGCGATTCGGCCGAGCGCGGCGTGCCCCCGATGAAGATCGGCGCCGCGTCCCCGATCCGCCGCTTGAACTCACGCGCCACCCGCTCGGGGTCCGACGGCATGCGCCGCCGGGCGGCCTCGCCCACGAGGATCTCGCCGTCTTCACCGATGAACACAATCGTCGGGACCGCTGCGGCGCGGGTGCCGAGCACGGCCATCTCCGTGTGGCCGTCACGCACGATGGCCGCGGCGGTGAAGGTCGTGCCGACGTCGACGCCGAGCGAGTAACCCACGCCGCCAATCCTCCCGTGTGCGAAGCGACGAGTTTCGCGCGGCCGGTACATCAGTACGGGCGGAGCCACCGGATCGCGGTCCGCCCGTGAGGACGGCGACGTTGGCCACCGTTCGCGGACCAGTCGAGACGGACCAACCCACCCCCAGCTCTCGTAGCGGGTCGACCGATCAACGGGGTCCGGTCACCTGTGTCGGGCACTCAAGTAGCGGCGGTGGTGCCCGTTCCAACGAACTGCCGTCAACCAATTCGCGGCGCTCATGGTTGCCGAACGCGACGCGGGGCTGCGAGGCGCCGACCCAGTTGAGGTGGTTCGCGGGCCCGACCTCCATGATCGTCAGCTATCGGCTGTCGAGCTCATCGGCCGGGACCGCGGCGGGCTCGTGACCGTCGACCACACCGTCATCGAGAGCTACTCCGCGCAGATCGCAGAGCGAAAGGGCGCTGCAGGCGATGTTCCTCTCCGTGGGCCCGAGACCGCCGAACTGGCCCATGCCCCGCAGTACACGACGGTCCGGCGCACGGCCGACCAGATCGCCGACTACGTGCGCTGCCATCGCTCGCGACAGCAAGCCTTCGGCCGGAGCGTGACCTCGACCCGGGCATAGGCGGCGCGGGCGATGCGCTCGCCTTCCATGGTTGAGGCGTCAGGCGGTCCCGTCCCACCACGCGAGCACCCGGAGCGCGCGGAGGGTGTTCCAGCGGCTCGGGGTCCCCACGCCGCCCTCAAGGTCGAAGTGGACGTGACCGGGATGGATGCGGTCGAGCAGCCACCGGCCGTCGGGCTGCCGCTTCGACCGCACGACCGCCACCGCCTCCGCCATCCGGGGATCCGGGTCCGCGTCCGAGTGTCGGAAGTAGTCGAGCGCGCGCAGCACGTCGTAGTGCCAGTAGTACGGAAACGCGAAGTCGAGATAAGCCGGTACGGCGACCTCCCCGGTGCTCTTGCGACGGAAAAGGCCGCGCTCGAGCAGGTACGCCTCACCGCCGCGCCGGGCCGTGCGCACGTCCGCGGACCCGCCGGTCGCGCGCTCGAACTCGAGCAGGCCGTCGAGCACGTTGATCGTGGTGTCGAAGGAGGACCGCACTGATCCGTTCTCAGCCTCGCAGTTCCAGCCGCCGTCCTCGAGTCGCTCGGCGAGGATCCGCTCGACGATCGCGGCAACGTCGACCCCGAAGTACGCCCCGGTCTCGATCGTCCTGCCGTTGATGCACGGCTCGACCTCGCCGTCGAAGTACCGCTGCCCGGCGTGCTCCCAGCACCCGTTCGCCGCGACGAGCGCGATCGCCCGGCGGGCGGACTCCGACGCCGGGTCGAGCCCGAGGAGTTGCAGGGTCTGCAGCGTGTGCATCGTGGCCGTCCAGGGCTGCCCCGGTTCACCGCCGGTGTAGGACGCCGGGAAGCAGGCGCCGCCCGCCCAGAGCCCGTCGGGATCCTCGAGCGCGAGGAGGCGCGCGCCCCAGCCGTCGTGCTCCACCCGGGCTCGCGCGGCCGCGACGTCGTCGGGCGAGGCGTTCGTGAGATCGCGCAACACCTGCCAGCGGATGGCGGGGTCGCCGTCGAGCAGCCAGTCGATCACGCTCATCGCGCCGCAGGCTACCGCCGGCCGCCGACGGCCGATTCGATCGGCGAGACCGGGGTGCGGGGCTGCCATTCGGGCCTTCCCCTCGAGCCCACGCCACGTTCGAGGCTCCGGTGAGACGGGATCCTTCGCCTGACTCGTGTTTCGCGGCGAGGCTTGCGCGCTGGCCGGGTTCTGGTACCGCCCGGCGCGCGGACCCCGGTGAGCGCGCCGACCTGACCGGTGGGTCAGGGCGCGGCTTGCGTTCAGGGGTGCTCGCGCGTCTCCACCGGCCAGTCGATGGCCGCGGCGAGCGCCTCATCGCCCATCACGAACGCGCCAGACTGGCTCGAGTGTCCGTTGCGCCGACCGAGGGCGCCTCCCTCGACCCGCCGCTCGCCTTCGCCGCCTACCGGTCGACCACGCTGCGGGCGCCGGCTCAGTCGCTGCTGCCCGTGGAGCCGGAGCTGTCCGAGCGCGCTGGCCCCGTGTTCGGCGCCGCGGAGGTGGATCCCCGCGACCACGACCTCACGGCCCAGACCGACCGGCCGCCACTCGGGGAGCGCATCATCGTCAGCGGCCGGGTGCTGGACCGGGAGGGACGGCCGATCGCGGGCGCCCTCGTCGAGGTGTGGCAGGCGAATGCGGCGGGGCGATACGCGCATCCCGCCGACGAACACCCCGCGCCGCTCGACCCCGGCTTCATCGGCGCCGGGCGGTGTCGGACGGACGGCGACGGGACCTACCGGTTCGTGACCGTGAAGCCCGGCGCCTACCCGTGGGGCAATCACGTGAACGCGTGGCGGCCGGCGCACATCCACTTCTCGGTGTTCGGCAACGGCTTCCGAGACCGGCTGGTGACACAGATGTACTTCCCCGGCGATCCGCTCCTCGCCCACGACCCGATCTTCGGCTCGGTACCCCGGGCCGGCCGTGCCTTGCTCGTGGCCCAGTTCGACCTCGATCTCACTGAACCGGACTGGGCCCTCGGCTACCGGTGGGACATCGTCGTGCGGGGCGCGGGAGCAACGCCCCGCGAGGCCTCGTGATGCACGCCTCGACGCCGTCACAGACGATCGGGCCGTTCTTCCATGTCGCCATTCCCCACACCGGCGCCGTCATGGTCGGTCCGGACGGCGACCTCCGCCTCGGCGGCCGCGTCCTCGACGGCACCGGCGCGCCGGTCACCGACGCGCTCGTGGAGATGTGGGATCCCGTCGGTGGGCATGTCGGCCGCTGCCCCACCGACGAAGAGGGCGAGTTCGCCTTCGTACTCACCAAGCCCGCGCCCTCCGCCGGCGCGCCGCACCTCGACCTGTGGGTTTTCGCCCGGGGCCTTCTCTGCGGGCTGGGCACTCGCTGCTACTTCCCCGACGAGGCGGCGGCCAACGCGACCGACCCCGTGCTCGTCGCGGCGGGGGATCGAGCCCGGACGTTGATTGCCCGCGCCGCGGGCGGCGGCCTGCGGTTCGACGTCCGCCTTCAAGGTGACGACGAGACGGTGTTCCTTGCCCTCTGAGGAGCTGTTCGCGCGTACGACCCCGGCGATGGCGGCGGCGACCGACGGCGCGGCGTGGGTCGGCGCAATGCTCGCGTTCGAGGTCGCACTCGCTGAGGCCGAGGAGGAGGTCGGGCTCCTACCCGCGGGCGCAGGGGCGCGCGTCAGGGCCGCGGCCCGCGCCGCCGATGTCGACGTCGCCCGTGTTCGTAGCGACGGCGCGTTCGCGGGGACGGTGGTCGTCCCGTTACTGGAGGCGCTCGCAGGGAAGGACGACGACCTCGCGGCGGTATTGCACGTCGGCGCGACGACGCAGGACGTCGTCGACACCGCGCTCGCACTCGTGAGTCGGCGGGCCGCCGAGGTGCTGACGGGCGGTCTCGCCGTGGTCGCAGCGCGCCTGGCCGCCTTGGCCGATCACCATCGCGACACGATCATGGCCGGGCGGACGCTGCTCCAGCACGGCTCCTCCACCACGTTCGGTCTCAAAGCCGCGGGTTGGCTGACTTCGATCGTCGACGCCCACGACGCGATGGCAGCGGCCTGCGAGCGCCTGCCGCTCCAGCTCGGCGGCGCGGTCGGAACCCTCGCGGCGCTCGACGCCGCCGGGCCCAGCGTGATCGCCCGGCTCGCGGACCGGCTGAGCCTGCCCGAGCCACCGCTACCGTGGCACACCCACCGGCTGCCGGTCGCGGCCGTCGCGGCTGGGCTCGGCGCCGTCGCCGGCAGCGTGGCGAAGAATGCGGGCGATCTGGTGCTGCTGTCCCAGACCGAGGTGCGCGAGGTGCTCGAGCGCGACGAGCCGGGCCGCGGGGTGTCCTCGGCGATGGCGGGCAAGCGCAACCCGGTCGCGTCCGTCGCCGCCGTGGCCGCCGCCCGCCGGGCCGCGCCGTTGGCCGGGGCGCTCGCGACAGCCTTCGCCCACGAGCACGAGCGGGCGGCAGGAGCGTGGCAGGCCGAAGGACCCATGCTCACCGATCTCTTTGGCCTCACCGCGCTGGCCGTCGATGCGGTGGCCGACGCCCTCGACGGCCTCGTTGTCGACCCGGACAGGATGCGCGCCAACCTCGGCGACCAGCCGGCCACCGATGGGCCCGGGCCGACGGCCTCCGTGTTCATCGACCGATCCCTTGCCCGCTACGCGTCCTCGCGGTTGGCGGCTGCCAAGTGAGCGCAGTGGTCCCGCACCATCGCATCGACGGACCGGCGAGCGCGCCGGTGGTCGTGATGGCCCATTCGCTGGGCGCCGACCTGCGCATGTGGGATCCGCAGGTGACGACGCTGGCCCGGCATCTCCGCATCGTCCGTTATGACCTCCGTGGCCACGGCGGCACGCCGGGCGGGCCCGACGGGTGGGCAATCGACGACCTGGCGTCAGATGTCGTCGCCCTGCTCGACCATCTCGGCGTCGACCGGGCCTCGTTCTGCGGGCTGTCCTTGGGTGGGATGGTGGGCCTGGCGCTGGCGGCGACCGCCCCCGAGCGCGTCGACCGCCTCGCGTTGTGCTGCACCGCGGCCTGGCTCGGACCCCCGGAAACATGGCATGAGCGCGCCGCCGCCGTCCGCCGCGACGGCATGAGCGCGGTCGCCGACACCGTCCTCGGCCGCTGGTTCACCCCTCTGTTCGCGGCGAGCCACGCTGACATGGTCGGCGCGTTCCGGGACACGCTGCTCGCCACCGACGTCGAGGGCTACGCCCGTTCGTGTGCTGCGGTCGCGGCGATGGACCAGCGGTCGCGGTTGAGCGCGATCACCGCGCCCACCCTCGTCCTCGCCGCCGCGCTCGATCCTTCGACGCCTCCGGACATGGGCGCGCTCATCGCCTCCGGCATCCCCGGGGCGCGGTTCGTGGTCGTCCCCGACGCGGCTCATCTCGCCAACGTCGAGGCAGCCGACCTCGTGACGGCCGCGCTGCTCGCGCACGTCGCACTCGCGGAGCTGGATGACTACGAGCGCGGGCTGCGTGTCCGCCGCGAGGTCCTCGGCGACCGGCACGTCGACGCGGCGCTCGCGGGTGCCACACCCCTCACCGCCGTGTTCCAGCGCCTCGTCACCGAGTACGCGTGGGGCGGCGTCTGGGATCGCCCGGGGCTCGATCGACGGACGCGCAGTTGCATCACGGTCGGGATGCTTGTCGCCCTCGGACGATGGGAGGAGCTGGCCCTGCACCTGCGGGCGGCGCGGACCAACGGGGTCTCGGTCGATGAGCTCACCGAGGTGCTCCTGCAATCGGCCGTGTACTGCGGCGTACCCGCGGCCAACCACGGGTTTGCGGTCGCAGCCGAGGTGCTGGCGGCGGATCAGTGACCCAGCCGTACACGCTCGCGGTCACCCGGCACGACGACCCGTACCCGTACTACGCCGAACTGCGCGAGGACGATCCCGCTCACTACTCGCCGGTCGAGGACATCTGGGTGCTCACCCGCTTCAACGACTGCCTCGGCGCGTTCAGCGACACGGCGACGTGGTCGTCACAGCGGCGAGGCAACCTGCTCAACGACCTGCCGGAGCGCATCGGCCGCACCCTCGGCACCACCGACCCGCCGCGCCACACCTTCGCTCGCCGCCTCGTCAACAGCGCGTTCACACCGTCGACCGTGGCCGGCCTCGAACCATCGATCCGCGAATGGTCGGCCGCGCTGCACGACGACGCGTGCGCGACCGGCCGCTTCGAGTACGTGCGCGACATCTCGGCTCCGCTCAACGCCCGCGTGCTCGGCGCGATGTTCGGGGTTCCCGAGAGCGAGTTCCTCGACGTCCGCCGCTGGCTCGACGACTTCTTCGTCCGCGACAAAGCCGAGCCGGGGCACGAGCCCCGCCAGGCCGTGGCCATGCGCGAACTGCGCGCCTACGTCGACACCCTGGTCGCCGCTCGGCTCGCCACCGCTGGTCCCGACCTGGTGTCCGCGATGCTCGCCGCCCGCGAGGGCGACGACGGACTGACGCACGAGCAGGTCGCGGTCACGACGATGACCTTCCTGACGGCCGGCTTCGAGAGCACCAACAACCTGTTCACGAACATGGTCGTCGCGCTGGCGCGTCATCCCGAAGTCCTCGCCCGGCTGCGGCGCGAGCCCGGCCTGGTCGGTGCCTTCGTCGAGGAGGCCATGCGCTGGGATGCCGCTGCGCAGGGCTTCGTCCGCAGCCCGACGCGGGACATCTCCCTCCACGGGCGGATGATTCCGGACGGCGCCCAGGTGCTCGTCCACATCGGCGCGGCCAACCGTGACCCCCGCGCCTTCACCGACCCCGACCGGTTCGATCTCGACCGGCGGTCCGCCCGCCATCTCGGGCTGGGCCACGGCACCCACTTCTGCGTCGGCGGACCGCTCGCCCGGGTGCTCGCTCGGGTCGCGGTCGAACACCTCGCCGCCCGGGCGCGGGCGATCGACGTCGATGTCGCCACCGCGGTACGGGTGCACACCCCCAACTTCCGTGGCTTCCAACGACTCGACGTGGACGTGTCGACGTAGCGACGGCTCGGATTAGCGTCCCCGACGATGGCGTGGGAGACGGTGACGGGGTACTGCTGGCCTCAGTCGGTCGACCCCGGCGGGAAGGTGTCGCTGCACCTGTCGTCGGCGGCGCACCGTCCGGTGGCGGTGGAGGTAGCGCACGTCGGACGCGACCGGACCGTGGTGGCTGCGTTCGCGGGGGTGGAGGCCGGCGAGCATGCGACGCCTGCCGACGCGTCGACGAAGGGATGCCGGTGGCCCGCGGCGCTGACGATCGACGTCGACCCGGCCTGGAGGTCGGGATACTACGAGGTCCTCTTGGAGATCGAGGTGACCGGTGCGACGCGGCAGGACCGCGCCTTCTTCGTAGTGCGGCCGCGAGTGGGCGGGGCCACCAGCCCGATGCTGCTGGTGCTCTCGACCAACACGTGGCACGCCTACAACGACTTCGGGGGCCGGAACCTCTACACGGGCGCGACGAGCGTTTCCCTCCAGCGGCCGATGGCCCGCGGCTATCTCGACAAGCCTCCCGGCGCGGGGCGCCGGGTGACCACGACGCACCCGCCCGACCCGCAGATGGCGACGCACGTGGGCTATCTGCGCCTCAATCACCTCTCGCCCTACGCCGGGTCGGCGGGCTGGCCCGACTGGGAGTTGCCGTTCGTCCAGTGGGGTGAAGCTGAGGGGTACCGGTTCGACGTGGCGACCAACGCCGACCTGGAGGACCACCCCGATCTGCTGGCCCATCACGATGGCAAGGGCTACCGGCTGATGTTGTCGGTGGGCCACGACGAGTACTGGTCGGGCCCGATGCGCGACACGGTCGAGGCGTTCATCGCCCGCGGTGGCAACGTCGCGTTCTTCTCGGGGAACACGGCGTTCTGGCAGGTGCGCCTCGAGGATCGTTCCCCGGAAGGTCCGGCGACGACGATGGTCGGCTACAAGGGACGGTTCAAGGACGATCCGTGCCACGAACGTGGGCAGTTCGGCGAGCTGACGAGCATGTGGTCCGATCACCTGATCGGGCGGCCCGAGAACCACATGACCGGGGTCAGTTTCGCCCGAGGCGGCTACCACCGGATCGGTAAGCGGGTGACGAGAGGCGCCGGCGGCTACACGATCCACCGGCCCGACCACTGGCTGTTCGACGGCACCGGCATCGGGTACGGCGACGTGCTCGGCGCCGGCGCCACGATCGTCGGCTACGAGTGCGACGGCTGCGACTTCACCTACCGGGACGGCCTGCCGTATCCCACCGGCGAGGACGGGAGCCCCGAGGGCTTCCAGATCCTTGGCACCGCCCCGGCCGCCCACTTCACGCGCGAGACCGCCACGCGACCACCCAAGCCGGACGAACCCTCCGAGATCGAGTTCATCGCGTCGCGGCTCTTCGCCAGCCGCGACCCCGACGCAATCGAGCGGATCGCCCACGGCCATGCCGTCCTCGGCACCTACACGTCGGCAGGAGGAGGAACGGTCGTCACCTCGGGCTGCACCGATTGGGCCCACGGTCTCCCCGGCCGCGATGCCCAGGTCGAGCAGATCACCCGCAACGTCCTCGACCGCTTGGCGCGCTGAGGCCGGGCATGGCCGGTCATTGCGTCGTCCTGATCTCGTGTCCTGATCGGCGAGGGATCGTCGCCGCGGTCACGGCCTTCGTGTTCGCGCACGGCGGCAACATCGTCGACCTTCAGCAGCACACCGACCACGTCGATGGCGCCTTCTTCCAACGCGTCGAGTTCGAGCTCGACCACTTGGATCTCGCGCGCGACGAGATCGAAGCGGCGCTGGCGCCGGTGGTCGACCAGTTCGACATGCGTTGTGCCGTGCGGTTCACCGACGCCGCGCCGAAGACCGCGATCCTCGTCTCTCGCGAGGCGCACTGCCTGCACGACCTGTTGACTCGTGCCCGCAGCCGCGAGCTCGCCATCGACGTGCGGGCAGTGGTCAGCAACCATCCCGACCACGCCGAGGTCGCGGGTTGGTACGACGTGCCCTACCACTACCTGCCCGTGACGCTCGAGACGAAAGCACAACAGGAGGGCGCGATCGTCGATGCCCTCGCCGCCACTGACGTCGAGCTCGTCGTGCTCGCTCGGTACATGCAGGTGCTGTCGCCCGGCTTCGTCGACCGCTGGCCGGAGCGGATCATCAACATCCACCACTCGTTCCTGCCCGCCTTCCAGGGCGCGCGGCCGTACCACCAGGCACACGAACGGGGGGTGAAGGTGATCGGCGTGACCGCGCACTATGTGACCGCGACGCTCGACGACGGGCCCATCATCGACCAAGACGTGGTGCGAGCCAGCCACCGTGACGACGTCGACGCGCTGCGAGCGAAGGGTCGCGACCTGGAAGTGACCGTGCTGGCTCGGGCAGTGCAGGCCCACGTCGAGCATCGGGTGCTCGTCTATGGCCGGCGCACGATCGTCTTCGACTGACCGCCGGGCGGGTGCCACGATGCAGTGATGATCGCAGCGTTCTCCATCACGCCTCTTGGCGGGAGCGACTCGGTGAGTGACCAGGTGGCCGACGCGGTCCGTCTCGTGCGGGCCAGTGGACTACCGAACGAGACGAACGCCATGTTCACGAACGTCGAAGGCGGCTGGGACGAGGTCATGGGGCTGATCAAGGCGTGCGTGATGAAGGTCGCCGAGTCGGCACCGCGCGTCAGCGTCGTCATCAAGCTCGACCACCGTCCCGGCACCGCCGACGGCCTGCATCACAAGGTCGAGGCCATCGAGGAACGCTTGCGCGCCGAATAGCACAGCGCCGCTACCGGACCAGTCTCGGACGTACTACTTCGGTATCAGTTCGGTGACGTTGCCGTCCTCATCAACGGTGACACCGACGGTGCCGGCGACGCCATCGACGACCACCTCGCAATCGAACGGCTCGCCGGGGTTGGCGACCACGACCTGGTCGCCGCAGTCGATGCTGTCGGGCGTGGCGCCGAGGAGGGGCGCCGCCTCGCCCGAGACGAACTCTTCCACGTCCGCGGCCTTCGCCAGGAGACCGACCGGCGTCACCGTCGAATGCTCATCGTCGTCGTAGGTCACATGGAGCGAGATGGACTTCTCGCCGACGGTGGCGGTGCAGTCGAAGCTCGCGCCCTTCTCCGCCTGGGCGTCCTTCGGACAGGTGATGTCGGCCGAGACGTCCAAGCGGTCCTTGATCTCATCGGCGATCGTGTCCTCGATCCCCTTGGCCGGGCTGCACGCTCCAATGGCAACGGTCAGGCCGACCATGACGACGAGCGGACGGCTCGTCGCGGCGCGCACCCGCGGGAAAACGACGCTCAGCACTCGACGCCGGGTGGGGGCGCACCAGGCGTGTGGCCGAGCACCGTGGTGGTGGGACCAGGCAACGTCGTCGTCGGCGCCGTGCCGACGGGCTCCGTGGACGGCGGCGGCGCCGTCGAGGAGGTCGTCGTGGTCGGCCACGGTTCCTGCATCACGGTCGTGAAGTCGGCCCCCGTGATCAACGTGACCTGGTTCGCGTCGAGCGTCGCGTCCTCTTCGAGCACGGCCCGCGACGTCAGGTGGCGAGCCACGAGATCGGCAGCCGCCTCCGACCCTGGCGCGTACCGCACGGTGGTCTGGTCGAAGTGACGGTTCGCGTCGCCCGGCCTTCGAGTTGTGAACCCGACCGCCTGCAAGGCGACGGATACATCGGTGGCCTGCTTGGCCACGCCGCTGCCGTTCAACACGTTCACCGAGACGTCCGCCTCGGTGACCGAGCCCGGGGGAAGCCCCCGGAAGATGTTCAGTGTGGTCTCGGACTCGGGCTCGGCGAGCCGGACCACTGCCGCGCCGGCGCTGGTGCGAAAGCCTTCCACGGGGAGGCTGTAGGTGACGAGGTCGGCGTCGGTGAATCCTTCGAACCGCCGGGCCAGGTTGTTCAAGTCGCCGCGGTCGAGACCGGGGTCGACGCCGACGTTCGCCAGGGCGACGTCGATGAGCTCGTTGGCGGTCAGCACATTGCGGCGCTTGTCGAACGCCAGGTGCAGCGCGCTGCGTACCAGCAGTTGCTGGCGCGTGATCCGACCCAGATCCCCGGTGGGGTCGGACTCCCACTTGCCCTTGGCGTTCTTGAACTCGAGATGGCGCGACCGAGCGAAGGCGAGCGCCTGGTCGCCATCGAGAGTGACGCAGCCAGGCTCCGGGACGCTCAGGCCGGTGTTGCCGTCGCGCATGGGCGTGTCGAAGTACATGGGTACGCCGCCGATGGCGTTCACGACCCCTCGGAATGCGAGGAAGTCGACCTCGACATAGTGGTTGATCTCGATGCCGAAGTTCTGCTCGATGGTGTCGATCAGGACCTGCCGCCCCCGACCGTACGCGGCGTTGATGCGATCCGATCCTCCCGTGTCGGCGATCGGCAGCCACAGGTCGCGGGGGAACGACAGCAGCTCCGCGCGGTTGGCCACGGGATCAACCCGCACGATCATGATCGTGTCGGACCGCTTGCCGCCGACGTTCTCGCCCGTGAACGCGCCGGCGGTCGGATCGTTCGGGTCGATGTTGTCGCGGCTGTCGGAGCCCACGACGAGATAGTTCTGGGTCTCCTCCGGAGCGGCCGGGGTGACCTGCACGTCGTCATACTGAACGAGCTTGCCGGTCTTCCAGTAGAAGTAGCCGACGGCCGACGCGAGACCGACACAGCTGACAACGAGGATGACGCCGACGATGATCACGAGCCGCTGCACCCAACTCCGGTGCAGGCGCGATCGTTGGTGTCGCCCACCAGCCATGGACGTTCGAGGGTAGCGCGACGCCCCCGCCGCCCAGCGCCAGCCACTTCAAGTCGGTCAGCGCCGTCGGCGCTGACCGACCGTTCTCGACGCAATAGCCCGTCGTTTCGACGGGCTATTGCGTCAGGTTTGGTCGTCGAAGCGGAAGTAGACGGTCATCGACGCCGCTTCCTCGTCGGGATCGGACAGGAAGGTCACGTCGAGCACCTCGACGTCACCGAGCTCGTCGACCGCGTCGGCCACCTTGCGCAGCAGCGCGACGACGTCGCCGTCGGGCTCCTCGACGGAGAAGTAGTTGGCGGTCCACTCTCGGACCTGTTCGATCCAGCCCTCGCTCATGCCGCTGACCATCCTCGGGTCGAGTCCACGATGACGATGATGGCAGGCCCAGCCGGCGGGACCTCGCGGTACTGCGCGTAGCGGTGCACGAGGGCGGCGACGGTCTCGTCGTGGGCGGGTGTTCCGGGATCCGCCACCAACGCCCGCCCCCGTAGCCGGACCCACCACAGCACCGACCAATCCGTGTCGTCGTAGTGATCGACGAGGACGGTCACGGCGGGCGTTGCGCGGATGTTCGCCAGCCGTTGCAACGCCGTGGTCGTCTTCGGCTTGTGGTCGACGGCGGTCACCAGGCGCAGGGGCTCACCGTACATGAGCGCGAAGGTGATCGGCACGAGATCGACCCGGCCGTCGGGTCTCGTCGTCGCCAGACGGGCCACCCGCGCCTGGGCCACCAGACGCAAGGCGGCGGCGCGATCTACGGCTTCGGCTCCTTCGGCAGGCCGAGCACGCGCTCGCCGACGATGTTGCGCTGGATCTCGGCCGTGCCGCCCCAGATGGTCTCCGAGCGCGAGAAGAAGAACGACGCCTGGAGGGTGCTGACGGGATAGTCGGCTCGCCCCCGCCGTCGGCCGTAGCCCGGAATGAACTCCTCTTCGTCGGCCCTGCCCGTGAGGATCTGACCGTCCATCCCCAGGATGTCCATGGCCAGTTCCATCGTGTCGCGGTGGGTCTCGGACCAGAACATCTTGTTCGTCGCGCCGAGCGCGGCGACGCCGGGATCTTTGGTGCCGCGCAGGTTCGCGGTGAGCGTTCGGTAGCCGTTGATCCGCATGATCTGGATCCTCGACCACTGCCGCACGAGCTTCTGCCGGATCACGGCATCGGAGGTCCGTCCGCTCTTGCGGGCGACCTCGAGGATCTGGTCGAACTCCTTCTCGAAGCGACGGTGACTGGTCGTGGCATTCGAGCCGCGCTCGAAACCGAGCGTCGTCATGGCCACATTCCAGCCGTTGTTCACGCCCCCAACCACGTTCTCGACCGGGCAGCGAGCGTCGGTGAAGTAGACCTCGTTGAACTCGGAGGAGCCGTCGGGCTGGACGATCGGGCGGACCTCGATGCCCGGCTGCTTCATCGGCACCAGCAAGTACGAGATGCCCTGATGCTTGGGCGCCTCCGGGTTCGTGCGGGCGAGCAGGAACACGTAGTCGGCGTGCTGCGCCTGCGTCGTCCACACCTTCTGCCCGTTGATGACCCACTCGTCGCCGTCGAGCGCGGCGCGCGTCTTCAGACCCGCCAGGTCGGAGCCCGCGTCGGGCTCCGAGAACCCCTGGCACCACGAGATCTCGCCCTTCTGGATCTTCGGTAGGAACTCCCGCTTCTGTTCCTCGCTACCCCACTGGAGGATCGTGGGGCCGACGAGGGTGTCGCCGAAGAAGTCGGCGCGCATCGGCGCGCCGGCGCGGGCGAACTCCTCGTTGAGGACGACGTTCTGGATCAGGGAGAGACCTTTGCCGCCGTACTCGACCGGCCACGACGCGCAGATCCAGCCGCCCTCGTACAGCTTGCGGGTCCATTCCTTCTGGAACTGCGCGCGCGCATCACCTTCGAGCTTGTAGCCCGGTTCGCCCCAACCGTCGGGCAGATGCTCCTCGAGCCACGCTCTGATCTCGGCGCGGAAGGTTTCGGCCTCCGGCGGGTACGTGAGGTCCATGACGCCAATGTTGACCCTGGGGTCAGTGATCTCGCCACTCGCGTTTCGCGGCGCCGAAGGCGGGGTAGTCGGCACCAGCCGGAGCAAAGGACACCACTGATGTACCAGACGCCACTCTTGTGGGTCCTCGTCATCACCCTCGTCGTCGTCGCGGCGGTCTCGATCGCCACCGCGCTGCACCATCGGCGGCATGGCCGGTTGGCAGCCCGGTTCGGGCCCGAGTACGAGCGCGTGATCGACCTGACCGACAGTCGCCACGACACCGAGAGCGCCCTGCAATCGCGGGTCGAGCACCGCGAGCATTTACACGTCTCGCCGCTCACCGCCGAGGAGGCGAGCGCGTTCGTCCACCGCTGGCGCGACGTTCAGGCCGAGTTCGTCGACTCGCCGCCGTCGGCCATCGGCGACGCGCAGGCACTCGTGGACGACGTGATGCGTGTCCGCGGCTACCCGGTCGACGACTTCGAGGCGAACGCCGACCTCGTGTCCGTCGACCATCCCGTCGTCGTCGAGCACTACCGCGCCGCCCACGCCACCTACCTCGCGTCGCGCCTCCGGCGGGTCACCACCGAGGAACTCCGCCAGGCGATCATCCACTACCGCGTCCTGTTGGCCGACCTGCTCGAGCTGGACACCAGCCGGCCGTAGCCCCATAGTCTCGGGCGCATGGCCATCACGGAGGACGCCCCGGCCGCGCCAGCGAAGGAGCGGTGGACCTTCCAGTGGAAGGAGCTCTACGACGAGGTCATCCAGACCGGGCTCTGCACTGGATGCGCCGGCTGCGTGATCGCTTGTCCCCACGACGTGATCGGCTACGACCATCGTGAGGGCGGTTACAAGCCGTTCCATCTCGAGGACGAGCTCGGCCCCGGCAACTGCGTGCACGGGGAGAAGGGCTGCACGTCGTGCACCCGGGCCTGCCCCCGCTTCCGGGCGTGGGAGCCGGAGGCGGACGAGCACCTCTTCGGCCGCGTCCGCGAGCCCGCGGAGCAGTCGGGTGTCTTCAAGGACATCCTCCTCGTGCGGGCCAGCGACGAGTACGTGCACAAGGTCGGGCAGGACGGCGGGCTGGTCTCGGCGATCCTGCTCTGGTTGCTCGACCACGACTACATCGACGCGGCCCTCGTCTCGTACCTCGAGGGCGACGGGTCGTCGTGGAAGGCCATTCCTGGGGTCGCCGCCACCAAGGAGGAGGTGCTCGCGGCCGCGGGCAGCCGCTACACCTACTCGGCCAACACGCTGGCGATGAAGGACGCGCTCGCCGCCGGTCACTCCCGGCTCGCCCTCGTCGGGATGAGCTGCCAGACGTCGGCCCTTCCGGTGATGTGGCATCGGCGCGTCGGGAAGGTGTCCAAGCCGTTCCTGTTCAACATCGGCCTGTTGTGCTCGAAGACGTTCGACGACGCCATCTTCGAGGAGCTGTTCTGGACCAAGTACCGCCTCCGCAAGGAGGACATGGTCAAGATGAACATCAAGGGCGTCTTCCAGATCTGGATGCGCAACGGCGACTACCGCGAGATCTCGCTCAAGGAGTGTCACGCGTGGACGCGCGAGGGCTGCACCTACTGTCCCGACTTCGCCGCCGAGCACGCCGACATCTCTACGGGCGGGATCGGCAAGTACAACGACTGGACGCTCACCGTCGTGCGCACCGACCTCGGCCGTGAGGTGATGGCCCGCATGATCGAAGACGGCACCGTCACCACTCGGCCAGGCGACGACGATCCGGGCGCGATCGCGCTGATGCACAAGCTGTCCGAGAAGAGCCGCAAGCGTTGGCCGGAGTTCGCGATGCCGGTACCCCGCGCCGGCGCCGGGCCGGGGGGCGACGACGGCCACTGATCGCAGCCGACGCCACAGAATCTGGGGCCGTGACGGCCTCAAGAGTGCCGACAGAAACGGGCTCGTCAGGGTCTGCGGGTGGTGGTGGTCGCCGGCGTGGTCGTCGACGTGGAGGCTGAGCTCGACGTAGAGGAGCTCGTGCTCTCGCCCGAGCATGCCGCGAACGCGTCGGCCACCTCGTCGGGGACAGTGTCGGGATCCTCGCGGAGGGCTTTGTCGAGCTGTTGGTACTCCTCGAACGACATCGACGCGGTGATGCGGCCATACGCGCACCGGCAGACGTCTTCCGGCAACGCCCTGCCCGTCGCCGGATGGGCGCATGCCCGCACGAAGGTCGCCTCGGTCTCCTTGCCGAAGTCGGTCGGCTTCGAGGCCGCGCAGCCGGTCAGCGCACACGTCACCGCGATGGCCGCGGCGGCGAACGGGACGACCCTCACCGGCGCAACCGTAGCGACCGGCAGACGACCGTCTGGCCACCACGATGCGTGGCCAACCGGGTGCCGATCGTCGTCATGATCTAGGCTCGCCGAGCCAGATCGCGGTGAGGAGGGAACGAGGGCGATGCTCGTCATTTGGGGCTTTCGGGTTCGCGGCCGCATGGTCGGCAGCGGGACGTTCTTCTGCCCCAGCTGCGGTGGCGATCGGCCATACGTCCACAAGAAGGCACGGCGTTGGTTCACGCTCTTCTTCATCCCGCTGATCCCGCTCAAGGAGATGGGCGAGTACGTGGAGTGCCCGACGTGCCGGGCCACGTTCCAGCCGTCGGTCCTCCAGCTTCCAACCACGGCCGGCCTCCAGACGATGCTCGTGAGCACCACCCGCGAGGCGATCGTGTGGCTACTGCGGACCTCCGAGACGGTCGCCGGCACCGGCACCGCGCTGGAAGTCCTCTGCGAGACCGCCGGGCAGCCGTGGCCGCCGGCCCACCTCGAAGCCGACCTCGCGGGCCTGAACGTATCCCCCCTCGCGGACCACCTGCGCCAACTCGCCACCATGCTCAACGCCCACGGCCGTGAACGCTTCTTGTCGAACTGCGTGCGGGTCGCGGCCGCCGACGGCACAGTGGACGACCGGGAACGGCAGGTGCTCGAATCGATCGCAGGGTCCCTCGGGCTCAGCACGGCCCACGCCCGCGGCGTCATCGAAGCAACGGTCGAGGAGAGCCGCCCCCACCTCGACTGAGGGCCGCTGCCCGAGTCCGCAGTCCCGCCAGTCCCGCCGATCCCGCGTTCTGGCGTAGTAGAGCGACGCCGGACGTCACATTTCTGCGCCAGAACGCCTCGAAGGCGGCGGGGACGACGCCACCGTCCGGGCCCGGTTGAAGACCGCGTCGAGCATCGCCGGAGTCAGCGTGCCCGTGAAGGTGTTCTGCTGGCTCACGTGGTAACTGTCGAGCAACGTGCGCCCGTCCGGCAGCGGGGCCTCGGCGGCATGGCCGAAGCGGGGTCGTGGGCGCAATCCGTAGAGCGCGGCGACGGCGTCGTGGGCGAACTGGCCGAGCACGACGACAACGCGCAGGCGACTGAGCAGCGCGAGCTCCCGCTCGAGGTAGGGACGGCACGTGTCCCGCTCCACGGGTGTGGGCTTGTTGGCCGGCGGCGCGCATCTCACGGCCGCGGCGATCCACGCGCCGGTGAGCCGGAGCCCGTCGCCGCGGTGGACGCTCGTCGGTTGGTTGGCGAAGCCCGTGCGATGGAGGGACGCGAACAGGAAGTCGCCCGACCGGTCGCCCGTGAAGACCCGGCCGGTGCGGTTCCCGCCGTGCGCGGCCGGAGCCAGCCCGACCACGAGCACCGTCGCCTCCGGGTCGCCGAATCCGGGCACGGGCCGCGCCCAATAGTCCTCGTCACGAAAGGCGGCGCGCTTCTCCGACGCCACTAGCTCGCGCCATTCGACGAGCCGCGGACAGGCCCGGCAGGCAACGATCTCGGCCTCGAGCCGCCGAAGGGAATCCACCGCTCGACACGGTAGGTTGACCCGCGCTCATGCCTCGCACCGCGCGCCGTCCGAAGCCGCCCAACGCAACGCTCGTGCTGCTCGTGCGACACGGCCAGACCCCCACGACCGGCGAGCAACTCCCGGGTCGGGCACCCGGCCTGCACCTGTCGGACGCCGGCCGCGATCAAGCCCGCGCCGTCGCCGAGCGCATCGCACCGCTCGAGAAGGTCGCCGCGGTGTACGCCTCGCCGCTGGAGCGCACCCGTGAGACCGCGGCGCCGATCGCCAAGGCAGTCGGCGCCAGGGTGCGCACCGCTCGAGGCCTCGTCGAATGCGATTTCGGCGAGTGGACGGGACGCAACTTGAAGGAGCTGCGCAAGCTCCCGGAATGGCGCAAGGTGCAGCACCATCCGAGCGGGTTCCGGTTCCCGGACGGCGAGTCGTTTCCCGAAATGCAGACCCGCATGACGACCGCCATCCAAGCCTTCTGCGCGCAGCATCCCGGCCAGATCGTCGTGGCCGTCTCCCACGCCGACCCGATCAAGGCCGCAGTGGCCGACGCCATCGGCACCCACCTCGACTTGTTCCAGCGCATCGTCATCAGCCCGTGCTCGGTCACCGCCATCGCGTACGGCGACGGTGGCCCGATCGTGCTGTGTGTCAACAGCACTGGCCGCGACCTCAAGTCGCTGGAGCCGTCGTGAGCGAGTCGTTCGACATCAGCGCGCCGGACCATTTCACCGCCGGCGCCGTCGGCGAACCAGGGTTGCGGGTGTTCTACCTTCAGGCTCGGGGCGAAGGTGTCCTCGCCACGCTGAAGGTGGAGAAGCAACAGGTCGCCGCACTCGCCGACTATCTCGCCGGCATCCTCGACGATCTACCGAACGTCGACGACGACGAACTGCCTCAGGACCTCGCGCTCATCGAGCCGACCATGCCCGCGTGGACGGTACGGGCGCTCGGCATCGCGTGGGACGAGGAGGCCGACCGCGTCGTGCTGGTCGCCGAGGAGCTCGTCACAGAAGAGGAGACTGCCGCCGGTGTCGAGGCCGCGAGCGCGCGCGTCCGTGTCACCCGCGAACAGGTGGCGGCGTTCGTGGCCCACGCCCGCGAGCTCGTCGCCGCCGGCCGGCCGCCGTGCCCGATCTGCGGCGGGCCGATCGACCCCGAAGGGCACGTGTGCCCGCGCAGCAACGGCCACCGGCAGCGATGATCGTCGTGGACGGCGAGACCGGCGGGGCGCCGTCGCCGCCCGCAATCCTCACCGACGGCGGCATCGACGTGAAGGGTCGGATGCCATGGAGCTCGAACGCGACGTTCCTCGTCGAGTTGTGTCTCGACGGTGCCACCGCGCTCGGGGTGTACAAGCCGACGCGAGGCGAGCGGCCGCTGTGGGACTTCCCGCCCGGCCTTCACACACGGGAGATCGCGGCATGGCACCTCTCCGAGGCACTGGGCTGGGGGCTCGTCCCACCGACGGTGCGGCGCGAGGACGGCCCCCTCGGCGAGGGCTCGGTGCAGCTCTTCGTGCCCGCCGACTTCGAGCAGCACTACTTCACGCTCTACGAGAGCGATCAGCACCATGACGCGCTCAAGGCGATCTGCGCCTTCGACATCCTCGCGAACAGCGCCGACCGCAAGAGCGGGCACTGCCTCCTGGCGGCGGACGGCCGGGTGTACGCGGTCGACAACGGGCTGACGTTCCACCACGAGTTCAAGCTCCGCACGGTCATCTGGGAGTACGCCACCGAGCGCGTCCCCGCGGCGCTCCTCGACGACATCGCCCGGCTCATGGACGACGGCCTGCCGGCGGCGCTCTGCGCGCTGCTCGACCCATTCGAACGCGACGCCATTCTCACGCGGGCCGCCGCGCTGGTGAAGGCCCGACGCTTCCCCACCGACCCGTCCGGCCGCCGCTACCCCTGGCCCCTCGTCTGAGCGCCTCGCCCGTCGTTCTGTCGGTGGTTATCCGGCTATAGATCCCACAACCACCGACAGAACGGACGGGTTCAGTCGTCGTCGACGCGTTCGGCTTCGATCTCGATGTGCTCGACGATGTCGGGCGTGCCGTCACCATCGACGTCGATGCTGCGCCTGGCCACCACGTTCACGATGTCGGGCGTGCCGTCACCGTCGATGTCGATCGTGGTCGTGTCGGTGATGCGCACCTCGTCGGGGCTGCCGTCGTGATCGCGGTCGATGACGATGCGTTCGCTGGACTCGATGATGTCGGCGACACCGTCGCCGTCGAGGTCGACCGCGGTGACCTCCACCGACCCGAACCCGTCGATGGCGCCGTCATCGTCCGCGTCGACCCCGAACACTTCACGGGTCGTCACCGCGTCGGGCTCGCCGTCGCCGTCGAAATCATGGGACTCGATATCGGGCATCAGCCGCGCGCCTGCAACGCCTCGATGAGCTTCGGCACGACCTTGTGCACATCGCCGACGACACCGAGATCCGCGATCGAGAAGATCGGCGCCTCTGCGTCCTTGTTGATGGCGATGATGTTCTTCGAGCCCTTCATGCCGACCATGTGCTGCGTCGCACCGGAGATGCCGAGGGCGATGTAGACGCTCGGCTTCACCACCTTGCCGGTCTGACCCACCTGGTGCGAGTACGGCACCCACCCGGCGTCGACGATCGCCCGCGACGCCCCGGGGGCGCCCTTGAGCAGCTTGGCCAGCGACTCGACCATCTCGTACTTCTCCGCGGAACCAAGCCCGCGGCCACCAGACACGACGACCGCAGCCTCGTCGAGCTTCGGCCCGGTGGTCTCCTCGAGGTGGCGGTCGAGGATGCGGGCCGCGCCGGCGGCGCCGGTGTCGGGCACATCCACCGCGACGACCTCGGCCGGGCCGCCGCCGCTCTCCTCCGCCGCGAACGACTTGGGCCGCACGAGGACGAGGTGAGGCGCACCGCCCGTGACCTTCGTCCGGACGATCATCGTGCCGCCGAAGATCGGCTCGGTGGTCACGACCGCGTCGCCCTCGACCGAGAGGTCGGTGTTATTGGTCGTAACCGGGCGGTCGAGCTTCACCGACAGCCGACCGGCGACGTCGCGGCCGTCGTAGGTCGTCCCGAACAGGATCAGGTCGGGGGTGTCGCCGCTCTCGATCTGCGCAGCCATCGCGGCCGCGACCGGGACGCCCGCCAACACGTCACCGAGATCGCCGGTGGCGTAGACCTTGGACGCGCCGTGCGCGCCCAGCGTCGCGGCGATGGCGTCGGCGTCGCCCCCGCCGTAGAACGCGGCGACGTCGCCGAGATCACGAGCCTTGGCCAGCAGCTCGAGCGTGATGGTCGCGACCTTGCCGTCCTGCGCCTCGGCGAGGACCCATGTGGTTGCCATCAGATGACCTTCAGTTGCTCGAGGAACTGGATGATGCGGACGTGGGCTTCCCCGTCGTCCTCGATCTTCTCGCCGGCTTGCCGCTCCTCGGCCGGCACGACCTCCACGATCTCCTGGCGGGCGCCGGCCCAGCCGACCTGCCCGGCGTCGAGGCCGAGATCCGCGACCGCCACTTGGTCGACGGGCTTGCTCTTCGCGGCCATGATCCCCTTGAACGACGGGTACCGCGGCTCGACGACGCCGGCGGTCACCGAGACCACCGCGGGCAGCGGGCACTCGACCTCGTCATAACCCGCCTCCGTCTGGCGCCGCACGTGCACCTTTCCTTCGGAGACCTCGATGTGCTTGGCGAAGGTGATCGACGGCCAGTCGAGCAACGCGGCGATCTGCTGGGGCACCGTGCCGGTGTAGCCGTCGGTGGATTCGGTGGCCGTGAGCACGAGGTCCGGCTGGGCCCGCTGGATGGCGGCCGCGAGCACCTTCGCGGTGTCCAGCGCACCCGACCCGGACAACACGTCGTCACTCACGAGGATCGCTTTCGCCGCCCCCATGGCCAGCGCGGTGCGGAGCCCGCTGGTCTCGTTGTTGGGTGCCATCGAGACGAGGGTGACTTCGCCGCCCCCTTCGGCCTTGTCCACGAGTTGCAGGGCCATCTCGACGCCGTACGAGTCGGACTCGTCGAGGATCAGCTTGCCGCTGCGATCGAGGGTGTGGTCGGCCTCGAGCTTCCCGGGCTCCGCCGGGTCGGGGATCTGCTTGACGCAGACGGCGATGTTCATAGCGGTGATCCTGCCCCGCCTCCGGAGCGCCCACCAAATCACTGTTTTCTGGGCCGGCCGTGCCGGTCTCGTCGATGGCCGGCGCTCGGCCTACGGCCTCGCTTCGGCACTCGGTGGCGCTCGCTTGGTACGGTCCGCAGCGCGTGCGCCTGCTGTTGATCGTGAACTCGTCGGCCTCGTCGGTCACGGCGAGGGGCCGCATCGTGATCCGCAAGGCGCTGTCGGCCGACCATGAGGTGACGCTGGCCGAGACGAGCCGCCGCGGTCACGCCACCCGCCTTGCCCAGGGCGCGGCGAACGACGGCGTCGACGTGGTCGTCGTGCTCGGCGGCGACGGCACGCTGAACGAGGCGGCCAACGGCCTCGCCGGCACCGAGACGGCGCTGGCGCCGCTCCCCGGCGGGTCGACGAATGTGTTCGCCCGCACCATCGGCCTGCCCAACGACCCGATCGAGGCGACCGGTGCACTCCTGGACGGCTTGGCGAGGGGCAACATCGAACGCGTCGGTCTCGGCTCGGTCAACGGGCGCTACTTCCTGTTCCACGTCGGCATGGGCTTCGACGCCGCCGTCGTCCAGCAGGTGGAGCGGCGCGAGGGGCTCAAGCGCTACGCCGGTCACCCGCTGTTCGTGTACGCCGGGTTCGCCACCTGGTTCCGCCACTACGACCGGTCCCGGCCGCGCTTCGCGGTCCACCACACCGACGGGGCGATCGTCGACGACGCCTACTTCGCCATCTGCCTCAACACCAACCCGTACACGTTCCTGGGCAACCGGCCCTTCGACCTCGCGCCGGAGGCGACGCTCGAGCGCGGCCTCACCGTCGTCACCTTCCGCACGCTCGACTTCGCCCGCATCATGCGAGTGATCGGCGCGACGCTCAGCCGCAAGCGCGGCATCGGCCGCTACCGCTTCGTCGACTACCGCCCCGACATCGACAAGGTCGTCGTCCACGGTTATGGCCCGTTCCCGTACCAGGTCGACGGCGACTACCTCGGCGAGGTGGAGCACCTCGAGTTCCGGCACGATCCGGAGATTCTCCGCCTCGTCATGCCTTGAGCCCTCCGAGCACCTCGACGGCGACGTCGGGGACGTTGGTGACGATGCCGTCGACACCCATCTCGGCCAGCGCCAACATCAGGTCGGGGTCGTCCACCGTCCACGTGTTCACCGCCAGCCCGGCGCCGTGAGCGAGGTCGACGAGGGCCTGGTCCACCGTCAGCACGAACGGGTGCAGGGCGACGTGACCACCGGCGGCGGCGCGAGCGACCGCCGCGGCCGGTTCGTCGAGGCCCGCCGTGAGCCATGCGGTGAGAACCGTCGGCGAGAGGGCGTGGACCCGATCGACGGTCGCCAGGTCGAACGACGACACGAGCACCGGCTGATCTCGCCCCGGTCGGCGAGGAGGGCGACGACGTCGCCGGCCAAGGTGCGATCGGGGTCGAAGTCGGCGTCGACGGGCGCGTTCTTGATCTCGATGTTGACGCCCATGCCTCGGCAGGCGTCGAGAGCGGCGCCGAGGCCGGGGACGTCGGGTGGCAGGTCAGAAGCCGCGAGATCGACGATCAGCCGGCCGTCGGCCAACGCGGCGTCGTGGTGCACGGCGAGCGCGCCGTCGGCGGTGCGTCGGACGTCGAGCTCGACCCAGTCCGACCCCAGCTCACGAGCCAATTCGAAGGCGGCCACGGTGTTCTCGGGTGCCCGGCGGCAGGCGCCGCGGTGGGCGATGACGGTCGGCCGCATCATTTCGGCTCTCGAAAGAAGTGCTTGCAGAAGTATTCGTTTCTGGATAGCGTGCAGGAGAACCCACAGCTACACGTCAATTTGTCGTGCGGTGGCATGTGAACGAAGTCACGAAGTCGTGGCCCGGACTTTTGGAGGAGCCGGTGGCCCTGTCCCTGTCGGCTGAAGCGTTCTCCCTCGAGCGTGACGATTGGCGGGACCACGCCGCGTGCCGCGACACCGATCCCGACCTCTTCTTCCCGGTCGGCACCACGGGTCCGGCGATCGAGCAGATCGAGAACGCGAAAGCCGTCTGCCACCAGTGTCCGTCGCAGGCCCCCTGTCTCGAGTTCGCGCTCGCCTCGAACCAGGACTCCGGCGTGTGGGGCGGCACCTCCGAAGAGGAGCGTCGCAAGCTCCGCAAGGCCTGGCTCGCTCGGCAACGCCGGGCGAGCTGAGTACCCGCCGCCAGCGGCCCGCACCGCGTTCACGTCACTCGCGCTGCAAGAGGGACGAGGAGCTCGACAACCGTGCCCGGGCGGCCGTGGTCGCCCTCTCCCGCGACCATCGAGATGGTGCCGCTCAGTTCCGACGTGACGAGCGTGCGGACGATCGAAAGGCCGAGCCCTCGGGCCCGCTCAAGGGAGAACCCCTCAGGCGGACCGACGCCGTCATCGACCACCTGCACCCGCAGCTCGTTGCCGTCGTTCTCGAGACGGACGATCACCCGCCCACCGCCTAACCCGCTGCTGTCCGGGTACGCGTGGTCGACCGCGTTCTGGAGCAGCTCCGCCAGCACGAGCGACAAAGGCGTGGCGACCGTGGCCGGGAGCTTGCCGGCGTCGCCCTCCACCGAGAAACGGACGGGACGCTCCGGGGAGTAGAAGCCCTCCTCGACCATCCGCACCAGCGGCCGGACGATGTCGATGAACGGCACGTCCTCGCCCGCCTCCCGCGACAGCGTCTCGTGCACCAACGCCATCGCCCGGACGCGGCGCACGGACTCTTCGATCGCTCCTTTCGCCTCGGGCGAGGAGAGCCGGCGGCCCTGCAGGCGCAGCAGCGACGAGATCGTCTGCAGGTTGTTCTTAACCCGGTGGTGGATCTCGCGGATCGTCGCGTCCTTCGAGAGCAGGAGGCGGTCCCGGCGGCGAAGCTCGCTGATGTCGCGCAGCAGGACGACCGCCCCCGTGACCGTGCCCTTGTCGAGCAGGGGGATGAACCGGAACAGGACGGTGACCTCGGGACCGTGCTCGACCTCCTGCGTGACGGGCGCCGGGATGGCGAACGCCGTGCGCATGGCGCCCTCGTCGAGGCCGAGCTCGCCGAGCCGCATGCCTTCGGCGTTGGCATGCACCCCGGCACGGTGTAGCGCCGACACGCCGTTCGGCGACGTGTACTCGACCCGGCCCTGGGCGTCGAGGAGGATGACGCCGTCGCCCACACGGGGAGCGGCGTCGCTCTCGGTGTCCACGGCGGCGAACGGGAACTCTCCGGCCGCGATCATGCGGGCGAACCGGTTGAAGATCTCGACATAGGTGCGCTCGAGCTCGCCGGGCTGGCGACCGAAGGACGGTGTCGATTCGCGGGTCAGGACCGCGATGACCTCGCCCTCGTACCGCACCGGGATGCTGACGACCCGTACCCGCTCCTTCACCGGCGGGATGTTGAGCTCACCCTCGCCGATCTCGCCGAGCCGGAACGTGCGCGCCACGAGCTGGCGTTCCGTCTCGTCGACGGTCTCGCCGACCCAGTCGCGCCGGTAGACGGTCTGGCTCGTCGTCGGCCGGATCTGGCCGAGGACCACGAACGCCGTACCCCGCCGCCCCGCCACCGGCGCGAAGAGTCGCGCCAACTCGGTCAAAGAAGCGATGGACCGATGTTACGGAGTGCTCGATACCCTCCCGACGGTGACGGCTGCGTCGTTGTTCGAACCCGCTAGCGATGGTTGGCTCCCTACCGAGCTGGCGCGTGGGCCGTGGTCACCGGACGCCTTGCACGGAGGACCGGTGGCCGCACTCCTCGCGGGCGCGGCCGAGCAGGCCGGCGATGCCGAGGCCGAGGGGATCAACTTTTCCCCGGGGCGCATCACGGTCGATCTCATGCGGCCCGTGCCGCTGCAGCCCCTCGCGCTCGAAGCCCACGTGGTGCGGCCCGGGCGCAAGGTGCAGCTGATCGAGGCCCGCCTGCGGGCCGGCTCTGCGGAGGTCGCTCGGGCCGCCCTCTGGCGGGTGAGGACGAGCGACATCGCGGTACCGGATGCCGCGGGCGACGCGGAAGTGCGACCCTCCCCTCCAGAGGAGGGCTCGTACCCCGCTGAGTTCCGCGACACGTGGCTCGGGTTCCACAACGGTGGCGTCGAGCACCGGTTCGTCTCCGGCATGATCGGTGAACCGGGGCCGGCCGTGGACTGGATCCGCCTCCGGTATCCGGTCGTGCCCGATCGGGTGGCGTCACCCTTGCAGCGGGTCGTCGCGGCGGCCGACTTCGGCAACGGCGTGAGCTCCGTCGTGGCATGGGAGACGCATGCGTTCATCAATCCGGAGCTGACGGTGCACCTCCTCCGGCCGGCCGTTGGCGAGTGGGTGTGCGTCGATGCCGTCACCCGTTTGGCTTCGCACGGAATGGGGCTCGCGGAGAGCGTGCTGTGGGACCAGCGTGGCCGGATCGGCCGCGCCGAACAGGTGCTGCTGGTCGAGTCGATGGTCCGCTAGACGGACCCGTCAGGACGAGGTGGAGTGACTGGACGCGCGCAGGTCGTCCTCGGTGATCGCCCACTGAGAAGCAGGGCGGGCAGTGCTGGTACACGATCCGAGCATGGGGATCGATGTGGTCGAGGTAGCCGGCGTGACCGCAGTCGGGGCACGGCGCAGGCATCCCCAACGACAATCACGAGCGCCGCGCCGCCAGCGACACGCCTCCACGGCGGGGATCGCCCGCCCCGCGACTCCCACTCGGACCGAGCTCGACCGCGTGGACGCCGCCGAAGTAGAGGTTGCGATCGGGCCAGACGTTCAGGGCCCAGCGCCGCCGCAGCTGGGCGATCACGTCCGGGGCGAAGCCGGGTTCGACCTGGAGCCGCTCTCCGTCCCAGTGCACGCGGGGGGCGTCCACCGCAGCCTGCACGTCGAGGCCGTGATCGACGACCCCCATGAGGACTTGGAGGATGGCTGTGCGGATGCGCCTGCTACCTCCGCTGCCGAGCGCGAGGCGCGGGCGTCCGTCGGCGTCGAGCACGATCGTCGGTGACATCATCGACGCGACCCGCTCACCGGCAGGCGCGGCGTGGAATCCGGTCGGGTGCAGGTCGTCCTCGCCGAGCATGTTGTTCAGCATCACGCCCGTTCCCGGCACCACGTACCCCGAGCCCTCGCCGTTCGACGTCGTCATCGCGGCGACGTTGCCGTCGCCGTCCGCGACGCTGACGTGCGTCGTGCCCTTGGTGGCGGCGATCCGGCGGGTCTCGACCGCGGCCATGACGTCCGCCAGCGCGTCGAGATGCTCAAGAGAGCCGCGCTGGGGGATCCGCCCCCGTTGCTCGTGGAGCGACAACGCCAAGGCGAGCAGTACGCCGCCGAAGGCGGGCGGCGGGTTCGCGAGCACGACATGCCCGCGATACTCCGCGCGGTACGGCGGGCGCTCGACGACGCCGTAGGCCGCGAGATCGCCGGCCGTGACGATCCCGTCGCCGGCGTCCATGTCCGCGGCAATCGTGGCGGCCACCGGTCCGTGGCCGAACGAGGCATCCGGATCGCGTTGCCCGACCCGTTCCAGGAACGTCGCCAGCTCCGGGTTGCGCAGGGTGTCGCCCGCCGTGAGTACGGCCCCCGATGGCGCGTAGATCGCCCGTCCTCGCTCGGTCATCGTCAGGATGGGCGCGAGCAGGCCGAGCACCACAGCTTGGATGACGGAGACAATCACGCCATCGCGGGCGAGGCGCGCCGCGGGGGCGACGACGACGTCGAGCGGCACGCGGCCGAGCCGGGAGTGCACATGGAGGTAGCCGGCCAGCGCGCCGGGAACGGCCACCGAGCCGAGGCCGCAATGAAAGATCTCGTCCGCGGCCGCGAAGCGGACGGTGACGGGCACGAAGTGCGGGTCGCGCGCCGAGCGGCCTCTCCCCGGAGTGTCGACGAAGAAGTCGAAGACGACATCGTCTCCCGAAGCGGGATGGGCGACCAGGAACCCGCCTCCTCCGAGGCTCGTGAACCCGGGCTCGCAAACCGCGCCCGCGAACCCGGCCGCGACGATCGCGTCGAAGGCATTGCCTCCCGCGTCGAGCACCTCGACCGCCGCCGACGCCGTCCCGGCATGTCCCGCCGCCACGACGCCCTTCACGCGACCATCCGGCTCGCGAGGTGGGGGGGGCGGGAGGGGGGCGGCTCCGGCCGGCCCCGCTCGCCCGCCGGTCGATCCGGCTCCGCCGGTCGACCGGCTATGTCGCCTTCAGTGCCCGCCACAGTCGGGCTCGACCAAACTCGCCGTGAAAGCTCTGCCTTCACGGCGACCAGATTTTCTGACCGAGTTGCACGAGGCCTTCGAGGTCGTAGATGTCGCTGTCGAAGTACGGGACGGCCACCACGACCTCAGCCGTACCGCGGAGCTCGGCGCGCTGCTCGGCCTCTCGGGCCGCGACGACCTGGAAGTTGAGGAAGCTCTCCCCCACCTCGCGCAAGACGCGGGCCACCTGGTCGGGCTGCCCGACGCCGTTGGCGACGCGCTCCGCGATCTCGGGCGCTTTCGCGCGGAGCCTCTTGGCGATCGCCGTGGCGCCCCGGTCGAGGAGGTAGGTGGGCAGCACCTTGTTCAGCACGACGGCACCGAGGTGGAGGTGCTTCTCGTGCAACGCGGCGATGAAGAACTCCGCCTCTCGTACCGGCGCGGACTCGAGGGTGCTGACCACCACGAACGTCGTGCGCCGATCCTCCAGCAGCCGGGTCACCGCGTTGGCTCGCTCGACGAAGCCGGGCGCCAGCCGCTGGAACAACGTGAAGAACTCGGCGATGTCCTCGAGGAACTGCGATCCGAGGATGCGATCGGCCACCGAGTAAAAGGGCCTCGACGCGAAGCTCACCAACCGTGATCGGTACGGAACCGTCAGCCACCGCAGAAGCCGGCTGCTGAAGAAGTCGGCCATGCGGGCCGGCGCCTCGAGGAAGTCGATGGCGTTCCTCGTCGGTGGCGTGTCGACGATGATCAGGTCATAGCGCCCGGAGGAGTGGATGTCGTACAGGCGCTCCATCGCGATGTAGTCGTGGCTCTGGACGAACCGGCTCGTGAGGTTGTTGTAGAGCGGGTTGGCGAGGATCGCCTCACGGGTGCGCGGATCGGGCGCGTGCCGGCGCACGAGGTCGTCCCACGATTGCTTGGTGTCGAGCATCGCCGCCCACAGCTCCCCCCGGGGTTCCACACCCGCAGCCGCGAAGGCCTCGACGGGGATGTTCGTCTCGACGTTGCCGAACTGCTCGAGGCCGAGCGCGTTCGCGAGGCGACGGGCCGGGTCCACGGTGAGTACGAGGACCTTGCCGCCGTGATGAACTGCGGCCATCGTGGCCGCCGCAGCCGCGGTGGTGGTCTTGCCGACGCCACCGGAGCCGCAATGGATGACGATCTCCTTCGCGGCGAGCAGCTGGTCGAGGGTCGGCGCGGGATTGGGCGCGGTGCGGCGGGGCGCCATCTACAACAGCTCCCCGTGGAGCGCCTCGGCGATGAGTTGCGTGGCCCGTACGCCGTGGTCGCGAGTGAACAGGTACGGGACGTACAGCAAAGGGAGCTCGGGGGGCAGGCTCTCGCGCAGGCGGGCCAGGTGCCCGGCCCGGGTCCGGCGCAGCGTGACGGCAAGGCGGGCGGCGTCGAGCACGAGGTCCACCGGCCCTCCCGCCGCTTCGGCGACGGCCTTGACCTTCGCGGGCGTGCGCAGGAGATCGAACACCTCCTCCTCGCCCCGGCCGAACAATTCGGGGAGGACTCGGTTGACGATGACCGCGGCAATGTCGACCGTCGTCTTCTCCCGGATGGTGGCGGCGAGCTCGATCGTCTCGTTCACCGGCATCTCCTCGGGGGCCGCCACGATCACGACCCCCGTCTGGGAGGCGTCGGACAACAGGTGGATCATCCAGCCGGTCTGCTCGCGCACCATGCCGACCTTCACCATCTCGTTGATGGCCTGCGGCGCGGAGAGCTGCGCGACGATGTGGCCGGTCGCGGACGCGTCGACCACCACCAAGTCGTAGTGCCGCTCGCGGACCTCCCAGAGGAACTTCCCGACGGTGAGCACTTCCTTGACGCCCGGGGCGGCGTTGGCGACGAAGTCGAAGGTTCGAGCCAGCGGTCCGATGCGGGCGAGCGCCGGGAGGTGGAGCTGGAGCCTCAGGTACTCCTTGAGCGAGTCCTCGGTGTGCATCGACATCGCGTGGAGGTTGGGGGCGACTGGGCGAGGCTCGAACGACGTGGGCCCCGACTCGAAAAAGTCGGCCAGGTTGCCTTTGGCGTCGACCTCACCGACGAGGGTGCGCTTGCCTTCCCGCGCCGCGAGCATCGCGAGCGCGGCCGCGACCGTTGTCTTGCCGACCCCGCCCTTGCCGGTGACGAAGACGAGCTTGCGGTCGAGGAGGCCAATGGCCATCGCCGAGCAGTCCGCAGTCGGCCCGGCGACCGCTCAGCCGCCGAAGCCGATGCGGCGGCTGTCCTCGCCCGATCCGATCTCGATGTAGGCGAGCTTCGCGCTGGCCACGCCGATCTGGTTGCCCCGGCGATCGGTGAGCCACAACATCGCGTCGCCGCCCGCCACCGCTTGCTGGACCAGCCGCTGGAGCTGCCCAGCATCGGCGTCGTCGGGCATCTCGACGGTGAGCTCCTTCGCGATGTCGATCACGCCGATCCGGATGTCCACAGTGACCTCTCCTCGTGGTTCGCGGTCGGGTCATCGTACGCGGGCCCGCCACTGAGCAGCGCACCCCTGTGGTTACGCGCCTACGGTCGGTGGCCGTGAGGGCTTGAGCGTGGCGGGTGACACCGTCGACGAGAGCGTGAGCTTCCCGACGCTGGAGTGGTCGCGTACACCGCGATTCGCCGGCGACTTCGTCCGGCGGGCGCGGGCGGGCCTGCGTGGCGTCGCGGCCCCGACGCCGTGAGCCCCGCGGCTCAGATCAGCTTCAGCTCCGGGCGATAACGGCGCGTCGGGGCGAGTTCGTCCACGATGCGGTCGGCGATGGCAGCAAACGCCTTGCCGGCTTCGCTGTCAGGGTCGTCCACCATGATCGGATGACCGGTATCACAGCCCTCGCGCAGGGCGGGCACGAGCGGTACCTGCCCGAGAAGGGGTACGTCGAGGAGATCGGCCAGCGCCCCGCCACCGCCCGCCCCGAACAGCTCGTAGCGCGTGCCGTCGTCGCCGGTGAACCACGACATGTTCTCGATGACGCCTTTCACCTCGAGCCGCACCTTCTGCGCCATGAACGCCGCCCGCTGCGCCACCTTCTGGGCGGCCGGCTGCGGCGTCGTGACGATGTACACCTCGGCCCGGGGCAGGAATTGCGAGAGCGAGATCGAGATGTCACCCGTGCCCGGCGGGAGATCGACGACCAGGAAGTCGGGGTCGTCCCAGTAGACGTCGGTGAGGAACTGCTCGAGGGCCTTGTGCAGCATCGGTCCCCGCCAGATGACCGGCTGGTCCTCCTCGGCGAAGAAGCCCATGGAGATGCACCGCACGCCGTGTACCTCGGGCGGCACGAGCATCTCGTCGATGACCACCGGCGGCCGGTCGACGCCGAGCATGCGCGGGATCGAGAAGCCCCACACGTCGGCATCGATGACCGCGACGCTGTGGTCGCGGGCGGCGAGCGCCACGCTGAGGTTGGTGGTGACCGACGACTTGCCGACGCCACCCTTCCCCGACGCGATGAGGAGCACCCGCGTGCGGGACGCCGGGTCGGCGAACGGGATCACGCGACCCTCGGCATGACCGTGCGCCGGGTTCGTCCCGGCGGTGGACGCCGGGTCGCCGTGGAGGCTCTGGCGAAGGGCGAGCCGCTCGTCGTCGGTCATGACCGTGTAGTCGAGCGCGACGTCGTCGACCTCGGGGAGCGCGGTGAGCGCGGTGGTGACGCGGCGCTGGATCTCGGACTTGAGCGGGCAACCGGGAACGGTGAGGGCGACGAGGATGCGGACGGTGCTCCCCTCGATCGCGACCTGCTTGAGCATGCCCAGGTCGACGATGCTCCGGTGCAGCTCAGGATCCTGAACGGGCCGCAGCGCGTCGACCACCACGGCTTCCGTTACAGGCATACCGGTAGACTACCGGCGTGGATGAGGGACAACCCTCTGGCCAGCTGACCCCCACGGAGTTCTCGTCCGCGGTCACCGCGATCACTTCGGCGTTCGGCGATCCGACGCGGCGGGACATCTATCTGCTCGCGCAGGACCAACGCGAACGGGGGGTCACCGCGTCGGAAGTGGCCGAGCATTTCGAGCTTCACCCGAATGTCGCCCGCCACCACCTCGACAAGCTCGCCGGCGGCGGCTACCTCGAAGTGGCCGTCGAACGCAGCGAGCACGGCGGCGCCGGACGGCCGTCGAAGCGCTACCGGCCGGTCGGGGCGCCGATGACCATCGACATCCCCGTCCGTCACGACGACGTGCTCGTCTCTCTGCTCGGCAAGGCGCTGAACATGCTGCCGCCCCGCCAGGCGCAGGCGATGGCCGAGGAAGTCGGCGTCGAGTACGGCAAGGCCATGGCGGCGGCGATGGGCACCGCCGACGGACAGCGCTCGTTCCGCTCCGCGCTGCACGCCGTCGCCGACGCGCTCACGGCCCATGGGTTCGCCGCCCACGCCGAGAAGCAGGGCGATCAGCTGCGCATCGTGTCCGAGCACTGCCCCTTCGGTGACACGGCCATCGAGCATCCGGTGATCTGCGCCGTCGACCGGGGCATGGTGAAGGGGATGCTCTCCGCGCTGTACGGCGACGTCACCCCCGCGACCGAGTCGTCACTCCCGATGGGCGACGACCGCTGCATCACCGCCGTCGTCGACTGACGTCCGACCGCCCACGGCGCCCCGCGCTCTGGCGTAGCAGGACGACGCCCACCGTCGCCTTCCTACGCAAGTACGCCGCGGGTGGAGGGCTCCTACGATTCGGCCGTGGCGTACGACGAAGAACTCGCCGACCGCATCCGGGAACTCGTCCGCGCACAGGAGCAGCTGAGCGAGCAGAAGATGTTCGGCGGCCTGGCCTTCCTCATCGCCGGGAACATGGCCGTCGCCGCCAGCGGCCAGGGCGGGCTGATGGTGCGCGTCGATCCGGCGGAGGGCGAAAGGCTCGTCGCCTCCGGCGCGGCCGAGCCGATGGAGATGCGGGGCCGCGAGATGCTCGGATGGCTGCGAGTCGCCGCGGACGATGTCCGGACGACGCGACAGCTGACGAAGTGGGTCAAGCTCGGCACGACGTACGCGGCCTCCCTGCCCGCGAAGCCGCCTAGGAAACGCTGACCTGACCACCACCGGCTGACCCTCTCCGCTGAGAGCTCGAGCGGAAAGGCGGAGCCTTTCCGCTCGGTCCGGCGGTGTCGACGAGGCGGACGATGCCCTGACCGCGCCGGGTAGCGTGCCGCCCGTGCCCGGGCCGTCCTTCGCTGACCGGTACGGGCCGTGGGCCGTGGTCACCGGCGCGGCGCAAGGGATCGGGGCCGCGTTCGCCGACGAGCTCGCGGCGCGCGGCGTCGACGTCGCGCTGGTCGACCGGGCTGCGGACCAACTCTCGGCCCGGGCCGAAGCCGTGCGGGCCGCGGCGGCGGGCCGCGCGGTGCGTGAAGCCGTCATCGACCTGGCCGCGGCGGACGGGGCGGACGCTGTCCTCGCCGCGGTCGCCGACGTCGACATCGGGCTGCTCGTCAACAACGCGGCGCTGTCGTACGAGGGGCCGCTCCTCGCGCAAGGTCTCCCTGCCGCGCTGACCCAGCTCGACGTGAACTGCCGGGTGCCGCTCACCTTGGTGCACGCCCTCCTCCCCCGGCTCGTGGCCCGAGGCCGTGGGGGCATCGTCCTGCTGTCGTCGTTGTCGGCCATGCGGGGCGCGCCGCTCGTCGCCGGGTACGCGGCCACGAAGGCGTGGAATCGGATCCTCGCGGAGTCGCTGTGGGATGAGATGCGCGAGACGGGCGTGGACGTGATGGCTGTGCTCCCGGGATCGACCCGGACTCCGGGATGGCTTGCGTCGCGACCGCAGGAGAGCGCGGGGACGGCGAACGTCATGGATCCGGCGGACGTCGCCCGGGAGGCGCTCGATGCACTGGGCGACGGGCCGAGCTTCGTGGCCGGCGCCGCGAACCGGGAGGCTGAGGCGTTCATGGCGTCCCTCCCTCCGGAGGACGCGGTCCGGCTCATGGGCGACGTGATGCGGACGATGTACCCACCCGACCGCTGACCGGTATGCCCGGGGATGGCCGACGAGTTCGAGATCGAGACGATCGCGGGCTAAGGAAGCGTCCGAGACCGAGTAACCCCTCGCCACGAGGGGCGGGCGCCAAACAACGCGATGCTGGTGCCGTGGCGCGTCACTACCTCGACCATGCGTCCACCTCGCCGCCGCGGCCCGAGGTGGTCGAGGCGATGGGCGAATCGCTGCGCGCCGGCCCGGGCGACCCCGGCCGCATCCACGCCGAGGGCCTCACAGCCCGGCTGGCGGTCGAGGAGGCCCGCGAGTCGGTGGCCGCGTTCCTCGGGGCACGTTCCCGGGAGGTCGTGTTCACCAGCGGCGCGACCGAGGCGATCGCGACCGCGGTGTGGGGCGCCGCCGAACGCGGCCCGCATCAAGTCGTTCCGGCCATCGAACATTCCGCGGTGCGCTTGGCTGCGGCCGCCGCGGGCGACATCACGGTCGTGGGTGTGGATCACGCCGGACGAGTCGCGCCCGACGCGGTGATGGCCGCGATCCGGCCGGACACGGCACTCGTCCATCTGCAATGGGGTAACCACGAGGTCGGCACCGTGCAACCCGTCGCCGAGGTGGTCGCCCGGTGCCGGGAAGCCGGCGTCCTCGTCCACGTCGACGCCGCGCAAGCGGTCGGCCACGTCGCCGTCGACCTCGCCGCCCTCGGCGCCGACCTCCTCTCCGTGAGCGCCCACAAGTTCGGCGGACCGCCGGGCATCGGCGCGCTGGTGGTCCGGCGGGGACTGCGCCTTCGCCCGTTGCTCCTCGGCGGGGATCAAGAGCGCGCCCGGCGCGCCGGGCTCGAGAACGTCCCTGCCATCGTCGGCTTCGGCGCCGCCTGCCGGGCGGTCGACGTCAACCGGGAAGGATCAACCCAACGGCGCCTCACCGACCGCGTCCTCGCGGCCGTGCCGGAGCTGGACGGCGTCGTGATCTACGGCGACGCCGAGCAGCGCGTCCCCCACATCGTCTGCCTGGGCGTGCTCGGTATCGAACCCCAAGCCGTGCTGCTCGGCTTGGACCAGGCCGGTCTGGCCGCCCATTCCGGGAGCGCGTGCTCGTCCGAAGCCCTGGAGCCGTCACCCGTGTTGGAGGCGATGGGCGTCGACGCCCACCGATCTCTGCGCGTGTCGGTCGGCTGGTCGAGCACCGACGCCGATGTCGACGCCCTGCTCGACGCCTTGCCCGGTGTGATCGAGCGGCTGCGAGCGCTCGGCCGCCCCCACGAGTAGACCGCCGCACCCCAGCCTTCTGTGGGCAATTTCAGGCCGTCACGCCCGCAAATTGCCCGCAGAACGGGGCGGGGATGGCGCCCGCCGGCGGCGCGCGCCCGCCGCGACAGCGTCGGGGACCTCGACCCACAACCGGAGCAGGGCGGCGCCGAACGTCTTGCCCAGGTTGTCGGCCCGCAGCGACCGGGGGGCGCCCCCACCTAAGGCGTCGTGGAGCACGAACTTGATGGCGAGGACGTTCCGGGCCTCGTAGCGCTCGACCGGTCCCTGCACGAAGTCGCCGAAGTGGGCCTTCACCACGTCGGCCGTGACCACCTCGAGCAACGCGTCGTACGCGGCGGCGTCGTCGGCGAACAGCGACACGTCGCTGATGTCGCCCTTGTCGCCCGACCGGGCGCCGCAGAGGTCACGAAGCTGGATCCTCGCCACAGCGGGAGCGTAACGAGGCGTTCGCTACTGTCTCGCCCCGTGACGGTCTACCTGGTGCGCCACGCCCAGGCGTTCGCACGTCATGAGTGGCGGCAACCTGACGACCTCCGTCCGTTGAGCCCGAAGGGCGAGCGCCAGGCCCAAGGCCTCGTCGACCTACTGGCGTGCCAACCGGTGGACCGCGTGCTCTCGAGCCCGTCGTTGCGCTGCTGCCTCACCGTCTCCCCGCTGGCCGAGAAGCTCGCCCTCGAGGTCGAGGTCGTCACCGAACTGCTCGAGGGGGCGTCGGCGAGCCGGGCGGTGAAGTTGGTCGAGTCCGTCGCCGCCGGCAGCACGGGCGCGGTGCTGTGCAGCCACGGTGACGTGATCCCCGGGGTGCTGCGGCACCTGACGGCGATGGGTCTCAAGCTGGCCGACCCGCTCAAGTGGGCGAAGGGGTCGGCGTGGGCGCTCGAACACAACGGCCTCGCGTTCACGACCGCCCACTACCTGCCCCCGCCGGCGTGACGGGCGCCTCGTGACTGAGGGGCTGGGCTCCTCGCACAGATCGATGTCGCCGGAGCATCAAACCGCTACACGTCGGTCAGCTCGACTCGCACCTGCGCGTCCACCAGCTCACGCTCGACCGCGAACGGGGTGACCGAGAGCAGTTGGGTCGGCTTCCCGTCGCGGCCACGACCGGTGCCAGCGATGGTCGGCGGGCCCGACAGCCCGAGCACGCCGACCTCTCGTCCGACCTTGGCGGCCGTGTCCGGGTCGGCGGCCCGCCACGCGAGCCGCCCGACGACCTCGGGCGGATCCCAGCCGTCGGGCACGTCCACCGTCGGTCCCCCGAAGGCGTTGACGCCGAAGTACTCCTCGTGCCACTCGTCGATCGGGACACCGGCCTGCTCGGCCCGAGACCGAACGAAGCGCACCGCGGCCCGCGCCTTGGCCTCGGCGTCCGGCCACGAGTAGGCGAGGCGGATCTCGCCGGCCCACCCCGCGGGCGTGCACACGAGGCCCTTGTACGTGGAGGGCGGGGCTGTACCGCGCGTGCTCGTGACGCGGACGCGATCGCCGCCGAGGTCGGCCAGGACGAGGGATGTGAAGTCGGCCGTCACGTCCGGGTTCAGGTAGCGGGACGGGTCGTGCACCTCGTAGAGCAGCTGCTCGCGCACGGTGTCGAACGTGACCATCCCGCCCGTCCCGGCCGGCTTGGTGATCACCGCGGTGCCGTCGGGCTCGCACTCGGCGATCGGGAACCCGATGCGGAGCGGGTCGGGGTTCTCCCACCACGGTCCTGAGTAGTTCCCTCCGGTGACCTGGCCGCTGCACTCGAGCAGGTGACCGACGACCACGCCGGCCGCCAGGCGATCCCAGTCGTCCCACGCCCAGCCGAACTCGTACGCGAGGGGCGCCACGAACAACGACGCATCGGCCACCCGGCCGGTGATGACGATGTGGGCGCCACCGGCGAGCGCCTCGACGATCGGCCGGGCCCCGAGATAGGCGCTCGCGAACAGGGCGTCGGCGGGCAGTCCGAGGTCGCCAGCGCGGGCGCGGACGTCGTCGCCGACGACGGTCGCCACCGTCAGCCCCTCGACGCCCACGACCTTGAGCGCGGCGACGACCGCGCGGCCGGCGGCGACCGGATTGATGCCCCCGGCGTTCGTGATGAGCCGCGTCCGCCCGTCGACCAACCACGGCAGTGCTTCGTGGACGTACAGCGGCAGGTCGCGCGTGTAGCCGAGGGACTCGTCGCGCTGCCGGTCCTTCTGGAGGATGGCGAGGGTGAGCTCGGCGAGGGCTTCGCACACGAGATAGTCGACGCCCGCGTCGAGCACGTCAGCGACGGGCGCGTGGCCGTCGCCGTAGAAGCCCTGCCCTCCACCGAGACGGACGGTCACGCTCGCCGAGCCTAGGAGTGCTCAGGCGCGGTCGTGGTCGTGGAACTCTCGAGCTCTCCGCGCAGCGGGTCGACGAGGCTGGCCACGAGGGGCGACGGGTTGAGCCCGTCGAGGACGTCGAGCTCGGCCAGGGCGCCGGCGCTGTCGCCGTGGTCGCGCAGCATGACCGCCTTGAACGCGTGCGCGTCCGGATACCTCGGATCCGCTGCGATGCTGCGGTCGACGAACCCGGTTCCATCGGCGAGAAGTTGCTCCTCGCCGCTCTGCTTGCCGGCGAGGTACAGGAACCAACCGAGGTACGCGAGCGCCTCGGGGTTGTCCGGCTCCTGTTTCAACACCTCGCCGTAACACCGGGTCGCGTCGAGGAGTGAGCCCCGGCTGCCTAGGTCGAAACACTCGGTGAGCCGCTGCCGGCTGCCACCGGTTGCGTCCGCGGCCACGCTCGTGACCGAGTCACGCCGGCCAGACGTCCGGGCCACGAGCAGGCCGGCGACGACGGCGACGACCGCGACCGCGGCGAGCACCGCGGCGAAGCGGGCCGGCGACCGCGGGCGGCGCGCCGCCGCGAACCGGGCCTTCCCGCCAGCGATCGCCTGCTCGACGGCGTCGGCCCGCGCCCGGTAATCGGACCGCAGCGCCTCGTAGTCCTCGGCCTCGATGTCGCCCACCGCGAACTCGCGGTCGAGATCGACCAACGACCGTATGAGGAAGTGGTGCTGCTCCTCCAGCGCGGCGAGCGCGTCGGGATCCAGCCGTCCCTCGCGCGTCGCGGTCACCCGCTGATCCGCCATGCCCGCCACCGGCGGAACGCGAGAGCGACGCCGGCCAACGCCACGACCAGCACAGCCACCGGCGCGATCCACACCACGCCCGCCAACCCCGTCGACGACGGGGTCAGCAGGATCTCGTCGCCATAGCGACTGGCGAAGTAGTCGCGGATCTCGTCGTCGCTACGGCCGTCGTGGATCAGCTCGTCGATCTTGTCGCGGATGTACTCCGCCGCGGGCGCGTCCGAGTTGGCCACCGACTGGCTGCGGCACGTCGGGCACTTGATGGTCGCGGCGACGGCGCGGGCTCGGTCCTCGGGTGAGCGGGCCGAGGCGTCCGCACGGGTCCCGGCCACGAGCGCGCCGGCGAGCACGATCGCCATCGCGATCCACGCGAGGCGCCGGGTCAACTGCCCCTCCCCTCGGCCTCGCCGAGAAGCCGATCGAGACCGGTGCTCGTGACGCCGCCGACGAGCTTGTAGCGCACGATGCCGGTGGGGTCGACGAGAAACGACTCGGGGACGCCGGCGACGCCGTAGTCGAGCGCCAGCTGCCCCTCACTGCCGACCACGACCGGCCAGTCGCCGCCGTTCGCCGCGAAGAAGTCGCGTACCGCGTCCGGCTGGTCGTCGAAGACGATGCTCACCACCGCCGCGTCGCCGGCCTGGGCGTGGCGTCGCTCGAAGGAGGCGAGCTCGGGGTGCTCGGTGCGGCACGGGACGCACCAGGTGGCGAAGAAGTTCACGACGACCCACTGACCGCGCAGGCCGTCGAGATCGAAGCGACCGCCGTCGAGGGCGGTGGCGTCGATGGCGGGTGCGACCTGGCCGAGGAGCGGGCTCGACACCGCCCGGTCCGTGGCCGCCTTGCTGTTGCTGAGCACCAACCACAGCAACGCGGTGACGAGGCCGACCGCCACCGCCGCGATGAGCGCGCCGTGGCTGCGGCGGGGGGCGACATCGGTCAACTCGTCGGCGGGTGCGCTCATCCCACTCCCACCGGTTCAGGCTCGACGACGACGTCGGGGGCGTCGACATCGGACGTCGTCGACGACGCCGGCTCAGTGCCGCGCCGGCGGCGCCCGGGGAAAGCGGCGAGGAACGTGCCCGCCGCGATCACGCTGCCCCCGATCCAGAGCCACGCGACCAACGGCTCGACGATGACCCGAATCGTCACGCTCCCGTCGTCGCCGACCGTGAGCAGCGCGAGGTACACGTCGTCGACGAGCCCGGTGCGCACGGACGGGGTGCCGATCGCCTGGCTTCCGTTCGGAAAGGTGCTGAGGGCCGGGGCGTAGACCCTTCCCCCGTCGATCTGCATGCGAGCCGACAGGACGGTCTTTTCCTTACGGGTGTGGGTGGTTGTCCCGACGAAGGTCACCGTGTGGCCGGCCAGCGATGCGCTCTCGCCCTTGACCAAAGTCACCTCGCGTTGGTGCGAGTAGCTCGAGGAGGCGGCAAACGCCACCGCCACGATCACCACGCCGAGGTGCACGACCATCCCGCCGTTGGCCCGGCCGACGAGACCCCGCCAACCTTGGCGGCGGGCGGCCAAGGCCAGTTGCCGCACGGCCCCGCCGGCCGCGAACCCGCCGAGGCCGAAGGCGAGCAGCGGCGCCAGCCCGCGACCACCGAGGGCTACCGCGAGCACGACGGAGGCGGTCCCGGCCCAAGCCGGCCACAGGAGCCGTTGCGACAGCACCTCCGTGCTCGCCTTGCGCCATGGCAGCGCCGGCGCCACCGCCATCATGAACAGGAGGGCGAGACCGATCGGCATCGTCATCCGGTCGAAGTACGGCTCGCCGACCGAGATGCGGCTCCCGTTCACGGCCTCGACGATCAGCGGGAACACGGTGCCGAGCAGCACGACGAACGCGAACACCGCGAACGCGATGTTGTTGGCGAGGAACGCGCTCTCGCGGGACAGCGGCGAGTCGAGACGGCCGGGTGCCCGCAACCGATCACCGCGCCAGCCGATGAGACCGACGGTGACGAGCACGACGAGGCCGAAGAACGTGAGGATGGCCGGCCCGATCCCGGACTCCGTGAAGGCGTGGACCGAGTCGAGCACGCCCGACCGCGTGAGGAACGTGCCGAGGATCGTCAACGAGAACGTGGCGCACAACAGCGACAGGTTCCAGACGCGCAGCATCCCCCGCCGCTCCTGCACCATCACCGAGTGCAGGTACGCCGTCGCGGTGAGCCACGGCAGGAACGACGCGTTCTCCACGGGGTCCCAGGCCCAGTAACCGCCCCATCCCAGGACCTCGTAGCTCCACCACGCGCCGAGCACGATGCCCACCGACAGGAAGCCCCATGCGAACAGCGTCCACCGTCGGGTCTCGACCAGCCACCCCTCGCCCAGCCGCCCGGTCACGAGCGCGGCCACCGCGAATGCGAACGGCACGGTGAACCCGACGTAGCCGAGGTACAGCATCGGCGGATGGAACGCCATCAGCGGGTGGTTCTGGAGCAGCGGGTTCGGGCCGGGACCGTCGAACCCGGCGGGAGGGTCGAAGCCGACGAACGGCCGGGCCACAGTGAGCATCAGCAAGAAGAAGAAGGTGCTCACCGCCAGCATCGTCAGCGTCGCCCAGCCGACGAGAGGGTCGGTCGCCCGCGTTCGGAACTTGGTGGTCACGGCGACGATGTAGCCGGCGAGTACCAACGTCCAGAGCAGGATCGATCCTTGGAGCGCGCCCCAGAGCGTGGCGACGTTGTACAGCGCGGGTGTGCGCGTGCTCCCGTTCTCGGCGACGTACTGCACGGTGAAGTCGCGGGTGATGAGCGCCCGCTCCATGGCGACGAAGGCCACGAGGGCGCCAGCGGCGAGAAGCCACACGTATTGCCGCGACGACCGCAGCAGCACAGGGCGCCTCGCGGTGAGGCCGGCGGCGAGCGTGACGATGCCGAGCACTGACGCCACGAGGCCGACGATGAGGCCGAACTGGCCGACGGCGAGGTTCACGGTGCGTCGCTGGGAACCCGGTCCGGGTTTTGCTCCCTGTACTCGGACGAGTGCTTGATCAGGATGCGGTCGCTCGCGAAGACGTCACCGTCCCAGCGGCCCTCGAGCACGACGGGGATGCCGACGCGGAACAGCTCCGGCGGGTCGCCGACGTGACGGACCTCGACCGCGACGCCGTTGAACGCGATGTGAAAGAGGACGGCGTCGCCCTCGGCGCGCGTGTCCGTGACCGTTCCCTGCACCCGGAACCGGTGGCTGCCGAGTTGATCCTTCTTCGCCACCGCTTCGTCGGCGTTGTAGTAGTAGAGCGCCGCCGAGCGCAGCCCGTTGAAGACGACGAAGCCGCCGCCCAACAGGACCAGGGCGAGCACGGCGATCGCGGCCGGGTTCCGACGCCGGACGGGAGTAACCGCCGGGCGGGGGGTCACGTCCACCGGCGATCCTCCGGTGGGAGGCGACGGGTCAAAGCGCGCCCGCGGAGGATGAGGCGCACGGCGTACGCGCCGACCCCGCCGAACACGAGGAGGTAGCCGGCGAGGACGTAGCCGCCGTCAGACATGCGCGGGGTCCACCTCGACGTCGACGTCGGCCTCGCCCTCGGCGCGACGCTCGGCGATGGCGAGCTCGAGGCCGCGGGCTTCGAGCTGGGCCTCTACGTACGCGACCCGGAACCGGTGGAGCATCAGCCACAACCACAGGACCAGCCCGACGGCCAGGCTCAGGAAGGTCGTGAAGAGCATCAAGCCGTTCATCTGGGTGTCGATCCCGAAGGTCGAACCCTGGTGCAGGCTGCGCCACCACGTCACCGACCAGTGGACGATGGGTATGTCGACGAAGGCGATGAGACCGACCCACGCCGCCCGCCGGGACCGGACCGCGGGCTCGCCGGCGAGCCCGCGCACCGCGAGGTAGCCGACGTAGAGGAGGAACATAAGCGCGGTGGTGGTGGTGCGCGCGTCCCAGGTCCAGTACACGCCCCACACCGGCCGGGCCCAGAGCATCGCGGCCACGAGCGTCGCCGCGGTGAAGAGGACGCCGAGCTCCGCCGCGGCGTGGGCGACGAGGTCCCACCATTGTGACCGCTTCCACAGATACATCGCCGAGCCGACCGTCGTGAGGGCGAACGACAGGTAGACGAGCGCGATCGTCGGGACGTGGAGGTACAGGAGGCGCACGGCATCGCCCTGGTCCTGCTCCGGCGGGCTGAACACGAGCGCGAACAGCAGCATCGGGACGACGCCGGCCAGGCTCGCCAAGCCGAGCACGCGCGTGGCCCGCGATCCGGTGTGGTCGGGCGCGGCCGCGCTCATGCTTCCTCGAGCAGGGAGCCGAACGCCACGACGCCGAACACCGCGTAGACGGCCGCGAAGACGGTGAGCATGCTCACCCACCGCCACTCGTCGGGCGCGGTCGGATCCAAGCCGCTTTCGAACGCCCGGGTCGCGGCGACCAGTACCGGCGCGAGCACCGGCAGCAGGAGGAGCGGCAGCAGGGTCTCGCGGACCCGGAGCCCCGCGGCGAGCACGCCGTAGAGGGTGCCGGCGGCGGCCAGGCCGGCGGTCGCGGCAGCGATCGTGACGACGAGGATGCCGACGCCGTGCACATCGGTGCCGTACAGGATGGCGGCACCCGCGCCGAGCACGAGCTCGAGCCCGATCAGCTCGGTGGCGATGGCAGCGGCCTTCCCGAGGAAGATGCCGGCCGGGTCGAGTCCCGACAGCCGCAGGCCGTCGCGGTTGCCGTCGGCGGCTTCGATGGCGAACGAACGCTGCACGGCCAGCAGCGCGCAGAACAGCACCGCGACCCAATAAAGGCCGGCGGTGGCGCGGGCGAGGACGCCGCGGTCGGGGTCGAGGGCGAACGCGAACAGGATGAGGACGAGGAGCGCAAACGGTGCGATCTGGTTGGTGGTGACCCGCGAGCGCGCCTCGAGGCGGAGGTCCTTGCCCGCGATGAGAGCGGCGTCACGGAACACTTATCAGCTCCGGCGCCGTGGGGTCGGTGCGGTCGGTGCGAACGACACCACCCACCATCGTGACCAGCCGTCCCGCCAACGCTCGCGAGCGGTCGACCTCGTGGGAGGCGACGAGGACCGTTGCGCCCGCGGCTGCTGCGTCGCGCACGAGCCGGTCGAGCACGTCGCGGCCGGCCTGGTCGAGTCCGGCGTGAGGCTCGTCGAGGAGCCACAGCTGGGGGCGCCGGGCCACCATCGCGGCGATGGATGTCCGGCGCCGCTGCCCTGCGGACAACCGGGCGACGGGCGTCGACGCGAGCCGGCCGTCGAGACCGAATTGGGCGAGGGCGGCGTCGGCGTCGGCCCGCGGCGCGCCTGCGGCCCGGGCCCAGAAGCGCACGTTGTCCGCCACCGTGAGGTCGTCGTAGAGCGTGGTCGAGTGACCGAGGAGGCCGACCTGGCGCCGCACCGACCGCCGCTCGCCGCGGAGATCGTGGCCGAGCACGACGGCCTCGCCGGCGACGACGGGGACCAGGCCAGCACAAGCGCGGAGCAGCGTGGTCTTGCCGGCACCGTTCGGACCCTGGATCAGGACGATCTCGCCACTGCGAACATCGAGGTCGACACCAGCCAGGGCGGGAAAACGGCCGAGCACCGATACCGCGGCGCGGAGGTGGACGACGTGCTGCATGGCGACAGCGCGAGGCTACTGGTGCCTCCGATCCCTAACCAAGGCGGCCGGGTGACGCAGGGGCTCAAGCGGTGGTCGCTAACTTCCTGCCGTGACTCTGGCTCGGGTGCTGAGCGCCATCGGCCGTACGCTCATCACCGCCGGCGTGCTCATCCTGCTGTTCGTCGCCTACCAGCTGTGGGGGACCGGGATCAGCCAGCGCCGCTCACAGCACCAGCTCGCCAGCCAGTTCGCCGAGACCCTCGCAACCGCATCGACCACCACGTCGTCGACCACGACGACCACCGTCGCGTCGGGCAGCACCGTGGCCACCGCGCCACCGTCCACGGCGCCCGCCTTGGTCGACGAGTTGCTGGAAGGCGACCCGATGGGACGCATCGTGATCCCGAAGCTCCACCTCGACGCCATCGTGGTCGAGGGGGTCGACCTCGGCGATCTGAAGAAGGGCCCAGGCCACTACCCCGACACGCCGCTCCCGGGCCAAGACGGCAACGCCGCGATCGCCGGTCACCGCACGACCTATGGGGCACCGTTCGGCAACGTCGACCAGCTCGACAACGGGGACGAGATCCTCGTGACCACCGTGCAGGGCAAATTCACCTATGAGGTCGCCGACAAACAGGTGGTCGCGCCGAACCAGGTCGAGGTGCTCGACGATTACGGCGACAATCGTCTGACCCTCACGTCATGCGAACCGAAGTACAGCGCTCGCCGCCGCATCATCATCGTCGCCATGCTCAAAGGCAAGGCGCTGCCGGCGACGGCGTCGACCGGGACCGTCGAGCCCGGCCACTCGACGCTCGGACTCAGCGGAGAGCGCGCCCCGCGGCTGCCGGCGATCCTGTGGGGACTCGCCGCGGCGACGGTGTGGTTCCTGGCGTGGCTGCTGGGCCGGCGCTGGCGGAAGTGGGCCGCGTACGCGATCGGGCTCCCGGTGTTCCTCGTCGTGTTGTTCGTCTTCTTCGAGAACTTCTCCCGGCTGCTGCCCGCGAACTACTGATCTCATGAACCGGGGGCTCGCAGCATCGGTGGTGGTGCTGTCGTCGTTGGCCGGCCTCGCGTGCAGCGGGGGGGACGACTCGACCTCGGCGAGCGGCACGGCCGAGGTGACGACCACGACCGAGGCGACATCGACGACGCGACGGGCGGCGCCCGCGGTCGTGCTGCGGGCCGGCCTGTGCTTCGACGCCACCCCGCCTACGGTGGGTGCGGCGATCACCCGCGATGACATCTCCCCGATCGACTGCGCCCAGCCACATCATTACGAGCTGTTCGCCACGTTGGTGCACCCCGCGTCCCGAGAGTCGCCGTTCCCGCCGCCGGAGGCGTTGTTCGGCTACGCGAGCGACCAGTGCCTGCTGCGGTTCGAGAGCTACGTCGGTCAGGTGTACCAAGAGTCGAGCCTCGACATCGTCCCCGTCGAACCGGACAAGCGGGCATGGGACGCCGGTGACCGCGAGCTCGCCTGCGCCGCGTTCCGCACCGATCTCGAACCCCTGATCGGCTCGATCGCCCACACCGGCCTCTAACCCATTCTCGACGCAATAGCCCGTCGCTTCGCCGGGCTATTGCGTCGAGAAGAAGAGTTACTCGCCTCGGAAGACGGGTGGGCGGCGTTCGCGGAATGCGGCGAGGCCCTCTTGGAGGTCGGCGCTCGCCCAGGCCCGGCGAAACGCCTCGGCGGCCGCGGCAGCGTCGTCCCCGTCGCCGGCTTCGGCCCGGTTGAGCGCGAGCTTGTGGCCCGCGATCGTCAGGGGGGCGAGGGTGGCGATCTCGGACGCCCACGCCATTGCCTCGTCGAGCCCGCCGAGGCGCTGGGCGAGCCCGATGGCGACGGCGCGCTCGCCGGTGACCACGTCGGCGGCCAGCAGCATCGCCCGCGCGGTCCCGTGGCCGGCGAGCAGGGCGAGCCGCCGCACCGTCCACTCGTCGACCACGAGGCCGAGCCGGGCCGCAGGGATGCCGAAGCGGGCGTCGGCCGCCGCCACTCGAAGATCGCAGGCGATCGCCAACTGGGTCCCCGCTCCGAGGGCGGCGCCTTCGACCGAAGCCAGCGTCACGAACGGGGCGTCGCGCAGACCGGTGAGCACGACCCGGAGCGTCGCTCCGAAGCCGGCGTCCTCGACGCCGGTCAGGTCGGCACCGGCGCAGAAGTGGCCGCCCGCCCCCGAGAGCACGAGTACCCGCGTCGCCGGATCCGCTACCGCCGCTCCGATCCCGTCGGCCAGCGCGGCGAGGGCCTCGTGGTCGACGGCGTTGCGCCGCTCAGGACGATCGATGGTGAGGAGCGCGACTGGCCCGCGCACATCGCGGTGGATCACGGGGCGGCGTCGATCACCGCGACCAGGTCACCCTCCTGGATCTTGTCGTCCGGCTTCACCGCCACCTGCGTCACGACGCCGCCCACCGGTGCGACCACGGGGATCTCCATCTTCATGGACTCGAGGATGACCAACTCGTCGCCCTCCTCCACCCGGTCGCCGATGGCCGTGCGGACCTGCCAGACATTGGCCGTGATCTCCGCTCGAACCTCCGTCACCGCGCCTCCCCGAGACGTTTCCGAACAAGAGCGCCGGGGAGACTAACCGGAGTCCCCATCGTCTTCTGGTTGCTCACGCTGCTGCTGATCGGACTGGTCATCGGCGGGATTGCTCGGCTCCTGGTCTCCGGTACCTCGGGGCTGGGGCTCGGCCCCACGATCCTCGTCGGTATCGCCGGCTCCTTCCTCGGCGGCTTCGCGGCCGACTGGCTCTTCGAGCGCGGTGTCGGCAACGACCACCCCCAAGGCGACCACCTTCGTCGCGGCGATCGTGATCGCTGCCCTTCTCATCGCCGTGATGCGTCCGAGACGGCGCCGGCACCAGTATTGGTAGCTGAGTAGCCTCCTTGGCCATGCAACTGGCCGGACGTCGGGTTCTCATCACCGGTGCGTCCCGGGGCATTGGCGAGGCCCTCGCCCATCGTTTCGCAGGAGCCGGCGCGACCGTTGCCCTCGTCGCCCGCAACGCCGACGCGCTGGCCAAGCTCGCCGCCGACCTGGGCGGCACGGCCCACCCGGCCGACCTCACCGATCCCACCGTCGTCCGTTCGTTGATTGGCCGGATCGAGGAGGAAGCCGGCCCGATCGACGTGCTCGTCAACAACGCGGGCATCGATCTCGCGACGGCGTTCACCGCCTACACAGCCGAGGACGTCGAGGCGATCTACCGGATCAACCTGCTCACACCGGTCGAGCTGGCACGCCAAGTCATCCCGGGCATGCTGTCCCGAGGCGCGGGCCACATCGTGAACGTGTCGTCGATGGCCGGGTGCGCGGTGTTCCCCGGCATCGTCGCGTACTCGTCCACGAAGGCGGGGTTGACCCATTTCACCGCGGGCCTCCGCGCCGACCTCAAGGGCACACCGGTCGGCACCACCGTGGTGGAGCTCGGCCCCATCCCCACCGACATGCTCGACCACGTCGAGGACTACAAGCCCACGGCTGACAGCTTCCGCCGGTTCTACCGGTTGCAGCTCCTCGTCGACACCCCCCGTGACAAGGTCGCCCACGACGTCGTCGAGGCCGTGATCAAGGGCCGCAAATACGTCCGCCTACCGAAGCGCGCCGCGCTGTTCCCCCTTCTGGCCGAAGCACCCCGCCGGACCGTCGAATTGCTCCTCGCCGGGGTCAAGCACCAGGCGTAGCCGTAGGCCAGCGAACACCAGCCGGCCGGATACCTGTTCTGTGGACGCCTGCTGGCTCTACGGCCAAGCGGCGGTCTACAGAACGGAACGGGCGCTAGACGGGGGGCACGCCGTGCTTGCGCCAGGGTCGCAGGATCTCCTTCGTGTGTGAGACCTGGAGGCCCCGCCAGATCGCCAGGCGCGTCGCTGCAGGGTCGATCACGTCATCGACCGCGGCGTGCCCCGCGGCGATGTAGGGGTCGATGTTCTTGCGGAACTCGTCGGCGAGGCGGATGCGTTCGGCGTCGCGCTCCTTGCCCTCCGGGAACCCGTCGAGGTGCCGGCGCATCGTGATATTGACCATCCCCTCTGGCCCCATCACCGCGATCTCGGCCGTCGGCCAGATCGCGACGTAGTCGGCCTCGTAGGCCGTGCCGTTCATCACGAAGTAGCCGGCGCCGTACGACTTGCGCAGCACGACCGACACCTTCGGCACCGTCGCCTCCGAGACGGCGAACAGCATCTTGGCGCCGTGGCGGATGATCCCCTGCTTCTCCACGGCTGACCCGACGATGAAGCCGGGCACGTCGTGGAGGAACACCAAGGGCAAGCCGAAGGCGTCGCAGAGCCACACGAACCGCGCCGCTTTGTCGGCTCCGTTCACATCGAGCGCGCCCCCGAGGACCATGGGCTGGTTGGCCACGATGCCCACCGGTTGACCGCCGACGCGCGCGAGCACGCACACGACGTTGCGGGCCCACTGCGGCTTGATCTCGAGCAGTTCGCCGTCATCGACGACGGCGGCCACGACTTTTCTCATGTCGTAGGCGCGCCGCGGCGCGGTCGGCACGATCTCGTACAGCTCCTCGCAGCGACGGTCGACGGGATCGCCACACTCGGCGATGGGCGGGGCGACGGTGTTGTTGGCGGGAAAGAACGACAGGTACCGCCGCACCATCGCGAGGCAGTCCTCGTCGGTGTCGACCTCCTGGTCGGCCACGCCGCTGATCTTGTTGTGGACCGCGGACCCGCCCATCTCCTCTTCGGAGACGTCCTCGCCCGTGGCCGCCTTGACGAGGTGGCGGCCGCCGAGGGCCATCGACGACGTGCCCTTCACCATCGGAATGAAATCGGTGAGCGCGGGAATGTAGGCGGTGCCCGCGGCGCAGTGGCCGAGCAGCGCGCCGACCTGAGGCACGACTCCCGACAGCGTGACCTGCTCGCGGAACAATGCTCCCGCGCTCGCGAACGTCGAACCGCTCGTCGCCTGGATACGCGCCCCGCCCGAGTCGAGGAGCCACACGATCGGGATGCGCTGGCGCAGTACCAGCTCGCGCATCCGCGCCGTCTTCTCCTCACCGATGCGCCCCATCGACCCGGCCATCACCGTGAAGTCGTACGCACACACTGCGACTCGGCGGCCGTCGATCGCACCGACGCCGGCGACCATGCCGTCGGCCGCGAGCGAGCCCCGCTCGGCCAACGACGGGTCCATGTGATCGGCCAGCAGTCCGTACTCGACGAACGTCCCCCGGTCGAACAGCAAGTCGAGCCGCTCGCGCACCGGCAGCTTGCCCAGACTCCGCTGACGGGCCACCCGCTCCCCGCCCCCCATCGCGAGCGCCGTCTCGCGCCGCAACGCGAGGTCGTCGACGAGCGGCTTCCAGTCGTGCAGCTCCGGGTGGCTGGGCTTGTCGGCCATGGTTACCGTCCCTTCCATTGAGGCGCGCGCTTCTCGGCGAAGGCGGCGATGCCTTCGGCCGCGTCCTCGGTGCCGGTGGTGATGGTGAGCATCGGGTGCAGTAGGCGCAGCGCGTCGTCGGCCGCTTGGTCCCAGACCGCGTAGAACGAATCCCGGCCGAGCTTCATGATCGCGGGCGACTTCGCGGCGAGTGTCACCGCGACCTCGGCGACCGCCGCATCGAGATCACCGACGGGGACGACGCGGTTGACGAACCCGATGCGCGCGGCCTCCTCGGCGCCGACCCGACGGCCGGTCATCATCAGGTCGAGCGCGATCTTCGGCGGCATCGAGCGCACGAGGGGCACGGTGATCATGTACGGCCACAGGCCGACGTCGATCTCGGGCGTACCGAATTTGGCGTCGTCCGCCGCGATCACGATGTCGCAGGCGAGCGCGAGGCCGAAGCCGCCGGCCAGCGCGTAGCCCTGCACCCGGGCGACGATCGGCTTGCCCAGTGCCCACATCTCGCCGAACAGCCGCGCCAATTCGCCGCGCGCGTCGTGGAGGTCCGCGTAGCCGGCGCCGGTGGCCATGCCGGTGAGGTCGGCACCCGCGCAGAACGCCTTGTCGCCGGCCCCCGTGAGCACGACGACCCGCACGTCCGGGTTGGCCTTCGCGGCCGCGAACGCCTGCCGGAGCTCGGTCATCACCGTCCACGACAGCGCGTTGCGCCGCTCCGGCCGGTTGATCGTCACCGTGGCGACATGGTCGCGGACGTCGTACAGCAGCGCCTCGTAGGGCATGAGCGGGCACGGTAGTTGGCCGGTTCGGCGGCGGGCTGCTGCGGTTGGAGTGCGCTGGGGTCCACGATGCGCCGAGGTGCGGGCGGTACGGTCGGCAGTGCCGTGGTCTTGATCACCTTGGCTGTCGTGGCCGGCTATGTGGCGGGCCGGCTTCGGGCGCCCGGCCCGCGCCACCTCGCGCCGCCCAAGGTCCGTTACCGCGCCCTCCTCGTCGCGGGCGTCGCGGCCGACGCCGTCGCGCCTCGCGTCGACGGGTTCGTCGGGCTCACGCTTCTCCTCACGGGCTTGGGCGTGCTGGCGTTGACCGCGGCCGCCAACGTCCACGTCGCGGGCGCCGGGATGCTCACGGCGGGCGTGGTGATGAACCTTGCCGTCATCGGGTGGAACGGCGGGATGCCCGTACGGCACGACGCGCTCGTCGAGGCTGGCATCGTGCACGACGCCGGCGAGGTCACCCTCGACGGCCAGCGTCACCTCGAGACGGCCGACGACCACCTGAAGCTACTGGACGACCGCATCCCGATCCGGCCCGCCCAGCTCGTCGTGTCCCTTGGCGACACCGTGCTCGCTGTCGGGCTGGCCGTCGTCGTGGCGCGAACCACCCGGCGGCTCCGACCTCCGGCGGTCAGTCCGGCGCGGCCCGCCCGTGAACGCGAGCCGTTGCCGGCCGGCGAGTCGACGGCCGAGTGGTTCGCCCGCCAGCTCGTGACGGCCGGCGACCACGACCCTTGACCCCTGACCCCGTCCGGCAGCGCCGCGCCCGCATCGCCCGCGTCGTCACGCTGGGCCAGCGGGTTGGCTACGGGCTGTTCGGCCTGGGCGTCGTCTTGTTCGTCGTGGGCTTCGCGACCGAATTCCCCGGCCCGGTCGTCGCCATGATCGTCACGTGCCTGGTCGCCGGCTCGGTCATCCTCGCCCCCGCCATCGTGTTCGGCTACGCGGTGCGCGCTGCCGAACGGGAGGATCGCGAGCAGGGCCGCTGACTTGGCACGTCCGAAGGCCGGATGCGACGATGCCGTGAACGCCGCGCTTCCCAGGGGGACTGCTCCATGCCCAAGGCCGCCATCTGCAGCGAACTCAACGCACCGCTGGAGATCCACGACGTCGAGGTCGAGGCGCCACACGCGGGCGAGGTGAAGGTGCGGATGGGCGCGTCAGGCGTGTGCCACTCCGACCTGTCCGTACAAAACGGAACGCTGATGGGATCGTTGCCGCTGGTGCTCGGGCACGAGGGCGCGGGCGTGATCGAAGAAGTCGGCGAAGGGGTCGAGCACCTCGCGCCGGGTGATCACATCGTCGTGTCATGGGTGCCGCAGTGCGGCCAGTGTTACTTCTGCTCGCGGGGTCAGGGCGAACTGTGCGAGGCCGGCACGATGGCGATGGCCACCGGCGGCCTGCTCGACGGCACGACCCGCTTCACGTGGAAAGACGGCGAGCCGCTGCGACAGATGGCGTCGTCGGGCACCTTCTCCGAGGTGTCGATCGTCCCTGCCATCGGGGCGGTGAAGATCCCTGACGACGTCCCGATGAACATCGCCGCGCTCATCGGGTGCGGTGTCCTCACGGGGGTCGGTGCTGCGCTCAACACCGCCTCGATTCGCGCAGGCGACACCGTCGCGGTGATCGGATGCGGAGGCGTCGGGCTCAACGTGATCCAGGGCGCCCGCATCGCCGGCGCCGACGAGATCATGGCGGTCGACATGGTGGAGTCCAAGCTCCAGATGGCCAAGAACTTCGGCGCGACGACCACCGTGAACGCGAGCCAGGCCGACGCGGTCAGTCAGGTCATGGAGCTCACGCATCAACGGGGGGTCGATGTTGCGTTCGAAGTGATCGGCCTGAAGAAGACGATCGACCAGACCGTCATGATGACCCGCCGAGGCGGCCAAGCGATCCTCGTCGGCGTGCCCCCGATGGACGTGATGGTCGAGCTTCCCGCGTTCTTCGGCGTGGTGCTGATGGAGAAGACGATCAAAGGCTGCTGGTACGGCTCGTCCAACGTCCACACCGACGTGGCCAAGCTGCTCGACTACTACCGCAGCGGCGACTTGAAGCTCGACGAGCTGATCTCGCGCACGATCAGGCTCGATCAGGTCAACGAAGCATTCGATGCGATGAAGACGGGCGAAGTCGCCCGTTCCGTCATCGAGTACGCGTAAGCCGCACTACCACCCGGCTTGGCCGGCGTGGGGCGGCAGCACGCCCCTGAACCGCCGGCGACGAGCCCGGGCGGCGAGAAGGCTCACGCCGATCTTCCGCGCTGGCAACGGCCGGAACGGCTCCGCGGGTCGCCGGACGGTCTCGGCGGGACTGTGTCGGGGCGGCCTCACGTACGCGTAGTTCGCCGTGCGGAGGCGGTCCTCCTGCTGTGCGGGCCACCGCTCCAACGGGCATCCCGGCCGAGCGGGTTGTTACCCTCGGGTAACCATGTCCGCCCGCCTGCCGGCCCCGCGCCGTCGCCGCCAGCTCCTCGACGTCGCCCTCGGCATCTTCGCCGACCGCGGCTTCCACCCTGCGTCGATGAACGACATCGCCGAAGCGGCTGGCGTCACGAAGCCGGTGCTCTATCAGCACTTTGGCTCGAAGCGCGAGCTGTACCTCGAGCTGCTCGACGATGTCGGCGATCAGCTGCGCGACGAGATCGGCAAGGCGACGTCAGGGGCCGGGGGGCCACGCCAGCAGGTCGAGGCCGGCTTCACGGCGTACTTCCGGTTCGTTCATCGGCAGCAGGCCGCGTTCCAGATCCTCTTCGGCGGCGGGGCCGGGCGCGACGAGGAGTTCGCCGAAGCGGTGAGCCGCGTCGAGGCGTCGATCGCCGACGCCATCGCCGTGCTCATCGACATCGAGGGGCTCGACGCCGAGCGCCAGCGCCTTCTGGCCTACGGGATCGTGGGCCTGGCCGAGGGCACCAGCCGCCACTGGATCACCTCCGGCATGCAAGGCGACCCGGGGGCCCTCGCCGCGCAGGTCGCCCAGTTGGCGTGGGCGGGGTTGCGCGGAATCGCGGTTGACTGACGCGGTGGCAGGCCTGGCTCGATTCAAGGACTTGTGTCTGGACGCTCGTGATCATCAGGCCCTGGCCCGGTGGTGGTGCGAGGTACTCGGCTACCAGGTCCACACTCGGCCCCGAGCCGATCCCCGGCCGGTGGAGTGGCCGGTGCCGATCGTCGACCCGACGGGCGACGGTCCGCTGATCTGGATCGTGCCGGTACCCGAGCCCAAGGTCGTGAAGAACCGGATGCACATCGACGTGTTCGGTCACGTCGACGAGCTGTTGGCGAACGGCGCGACCCTCGTGCTGCCGAAGGGCGACGACCGCGATTGGGACGTGCTCGCCGACCCCGAAGGCAACGAGTTCTGCGTCTTCACGCCCGCATGAGCGCGCCAATCAGCTCGCCGACGGACGCAAGACCGTGCCCGCCCTGCATTCTCGACGCAATAACCCGCGACTTCGCCGGGTTATTGCGTCGAGAAGCCGTGATCCGGCGCCGAGCGCCATCACCGCCCACCACCGCACCCGTCGCTCGATCAACGCCCGGATGGCTGAGAGCAGCCGGGGACCGATGCGGGCGCGGGGTGCCGCTATCTCTTTTCTACAGATCACCGCCGCGACATCGCGGCAGTTCACTGTGGTCCGCCGCGCCCACAGTCGCCGCCGGGTCACTCCCGGCCCGCATTCGGTCAGGTCAGCGCCTCGATCGGTGCGACCGTCACCAGATCCTTCACTGCGCGAGCGAGGTGCTCGTCAAGGGTGATCAAGGCGTCGGCCTGGAGCTGCGTCAACGCGACGTACTCGGCGTCGAACGTGTCGGACCACCCAAGCCGGTCGGCCACCTTCCAGGCCAGGTCCTGAAGGACGCGGTCGCCGAGGAGTCGAATGCGCAGCCCGCGCAGGTAGGTCAGGTGCTGGTCCGCTGCCCTCTTGGTCATGTCGCCGCGGTCCACTGCCTGGTGCAGGAACGAAAGCGTCTGCGAGCGAAGAAGGGTTGGGGCCACGAGCCGGTGCTCGTTGCGGATGATGGCCTGGTCATGAGCGAGGCGTATCGCTACATCGGGCCCGATCACGTACCTGGTCATGCGAAGTCAGCTCCCCCGTCACCCGATGCAGACGCTTGGCTCACGGTAGGCCCGCGGAGCACCGAGGGGCATGCTCGCCCGCCGAGCCGACGAAGCAGATCGGTGTGCGGGACGGGGCGCTCCTCGTGACGCGTCGCCTGACTCCGGGTCGGTACGCCGCCCGCACGAGAACCGTGCTGGATGCCCCGGTGGCCCGTCCACCAGCCGGAGACCGAAGCCCGCCGGGTGTTTACTCCCGTCGTGCTGTACGTCCGGGCGGTCTTCGCGCTGGTGCTGCCTGCGCTCGTGGACGTCGTCGTCCCGGCAGCACTCCTACGCGATCCCCAGGGGCGCATGGACATCGGCGCAAGCCGGTTGTTCGGCTTGCCCGTACTCGTGCTCGGCGGTTGGCTGCTCGTCGACAGCGTCTTCGTTCGCTTTGCCCACGAAGGACGCGGAACCCTGGCTCCCATCGATCCGCCGCGTTCGGTGGTGCGGGGAGGTGCCTACAGGGTCGTGCGCAACCCGATGTACGTCGCCAACGTCGCCATCATTGGCGGGACGGGGCTCCTGTTCCGATCGTGGTTGCTACTCGTCTGGGCCGCAGTCGCCTTCGTCGCGTTCCACGTCTTCGTTGTCGTGTACGAGGAACCGACGCTTCGGCGCCTGTTCGGCGATGGCTACGCGAGGTATCAGCGAGACGTCGGTCGCTGGATCCCGCGCCGCGGGCAGCGCAGACGCTGTGGTACCTGATCGTCAGCGTTCGGCTGGCGATGTCGGGGCGCTGGGTTGCGGCGCGCGCGGCCACGTCAGACCACTAACCCCGCGCCAACGCGCGGCCGACGACCTCCGATTGGACGATCTGTCTCGAGGTGGGCTGCACCGTCGCGACACGTGCGGACCGTCGCCGTTCAGTACGACGAGCGCGTATCAGCGGGGCATTCGGTGCGGGTGGCGGATCCGGAGCGCGTGAACGGACCTCGCGCGCGCCAGCCACCCCTCAGAGGTCGTTTCACGCGCTCGATGCCACCCCTCGCTCGCGCCGTGTCGCTCTCGTCAGGGGGGCGCGTTTTGTACCGCGGTGGCCCAGCGGCGCCCTTCGAGACACGCGTCATGGGTCACTCGTTTCCTGTGGGGGCTGCGTGCTCGCCTCGTCCTCCTCAACCACAACGAGGGGCAGCTCTTGTGTTGGCACGTCCGCAACGCCCATCTCCGCGGCCGATTCGGCGGGGACGGTTCGCTGACGCAGCGCCTTCAGCGCCGGTTCGTCGCCGACATCGTGCCCGGCACGCTCGCTCAGCAGCCAGCGCACCTCGAGAAGATCACAGTACGCCTGGATCGGGTCGCCGACACCGTGCAGCGCCTTGTGGGCACGGGCCATTCCGGGGTGAAGCACCTGGGCAAGCCAGTCCGCGGTTGCGGCCTCGTCGTCGGCCGCGACACCGAGCTGGCGGCGCCGCGTCTGGTGAGCGCGCAGGTCGTTGAGCAGGATCATCGCCTGTCCGTCTCCGACCTCGAGCCCGGTCCGCTTCCGGAAGTCCTCGGTGTGGAATCCGCGCTCAGCGACCGCGAGCTGCAGCCGCAGCTCTTCCTTGCCGGCACCGCCGCCGACCAGGCGCAGCTCCTCGACCGCGAACCCGGCGTCCTGCAGGCGGCGCAGGCGCGACTCGATGAGGTGGTGGTCGCCCAGCCGAACTGACGGCTCTTCATGTAGCACCGTCCACACGTCCTCATAGCGGGTGCGGATGCTGTCGGCCTCATCCACGATTTGGTCGAGCGTCTCGGACGGCTCGTCAAGGCGGGTGGCGACGTCGAGCAGACCACCGCTGACGTTCTCGACCAGGATCTCGAGGTCCGTGGCCCGTTGCCCGTCGGTCAGCGACGGATGGATCTCGGAGGTCTCGCCGTCGACCATCCACGCTTGCAGCAGCTGGCCGTCGCGTTTGAACAGTGTGTTCGCCAGCGAGCAGTCACCCCAGTAGATCCCATTCCGATGCAGATCGACGAGGAGGGCAGCCATGGCATCGAAGAGGCGTTGCCGGTGCCTGTGCATTGGCGACGGCAGCCGCAGGAACAGCCGGCGGTACTGCCAGGATCCCTCCAGGTACCGGGTCACGAGGATCGTGCTGTCGTCGAACGGCTGAACGACGACGCCGGCGGGCCGCACCGCATGCAGCGCGCGGCGCTCCAGCTCGCGCAGCACGCGGTACTCCCGCTGGGCGAGTGACAGCGGCATCTCCTTCAGTGCCCACAGCGCGCTGTCGGCCTCGACGAAGCGAACGAGGTGGCGGGTTGCCCCCACGGGCACGTCGCGCAAGGGGACCCCTGTCGCGTCCCACTCGGCGAGCGGAACCAGCCACGGCAGGGAGAGCAGCTCGGCGGACGCGACCCGCAACCGGAGATCGAACCCTGCCATCTGCACCTCGCGACCGAGCGGTCTCCGACCGGCGACCGGCGCCGAATAGCGGAACCGCACGAACGCTACCGATTCGCCGTGGGCACCGGCCCGACGATGCGAGCGGTGGAGCCGCGGCCCAGCCCTTGCCTGGGTGAAGAATTGACAGAGGTCGTGGACAGATCCGGGTCTCCTTGGAAGGAGACCAGGTCATCTACCTGCAGTCGCACTATCACTTCCGGTCCGCAGATCAGCCGGCTGCCGGTCCAATCGAGGCGAGGGCATCACGCTAAATGCGATCTGTGGCGCAGGGCCTGGGTACCGGCGTCGGGATCAGCACCCGGCTCCCCGATCGTTCAGCGTCGAGAGCCGTGCGGGCTCCTCCCACCACCAGGCGAGGCCGATGAGGCCGGGTCCGGTGTGCACGACCATGACGGGGCTGAACGAGCCGATGAACGCCGTGGCCGGCGTCACCGAAGCCCGGACCCGCTCGAGGAGGGCATCGGCGGCGCCAGGCGACTGGGCGTGCAGGGCAGCCACGTGGCAGCCGAGGCGGCCGGTCGCCTGGTGACGGGGTCCGCCCCGTCGCCAGCGGCTGACGATGCGGTCGAGCGCCCGAGCGCGGCTGCGGGCGGGCCGCAGCGGCCGTGCGCCTCCGCTCCGGAACTCGAACAGCGGCTGCAGGCCGAGCCACCGACCAGCCAAGGCCGCCGCCTCGGGGACACGGCCGCTGGTGGCCAGCCGGTCGAGGCTCGGCAGCGTCGCGACGAGGCGCACCCGCGCCGCCACTCGCTTCGCCTCGCCTTCGACCGCGTCGAGGTCGTCGCCCCGTGCCGCGGCACGGGCGGCAGCCAGGACGACCAGGCCCTGGGCGCCGGCGGCCGTCCCCGTGTCGAACACCCGCACCCGGGCGGGGTCGACCGACCGGGCGGCAACCCCGGCCGCTTGGCAGGTGCTGCTCATGGTGCTGGCGATGGTCAGGATGAGGGCACCGTCGCCGGTTCCCTTGGCCTCGAGGGCGGCGGCGAATTCGCCCGGCGTCGGCCCCGCTGTCGTGATCCCTTCGTCGATGCGTGACAGGACCTCGTCCAGGCCGAGCTCGCCGTCGTGGACGGACGTGTGGCCGATCGTGAGCCACATGGGCACCACTAAGACGCCGGCTGCCGCGGCGGTCGCCTCGGGCAGCGAGGCGGCGCTGTCAGTGAGAATGGAGACCGGCACGGGTCACCTTCCTCACGGCTGTGGTGAGCATCGACGCGCTGAGGACGACCACGGTACCGGCGCACAGCAGTACGAGGCGCGAGGGCTCCAACCGACCGAGGATCGGCAATCGCACCGTGCCCACCAGATCGCCGGCCACCCCTGCACCGATGGCCGACACAGCGAGCCCGACCCGGATGACGATGTGGAACGCGGTGAAGGCCAGAACCCGCTCGTGACCATCGAGACCGGTCTGCACCATGCCCATCCCACAGGCGATCACGAAGGCCGTGGCGCCCCCGAACACGGCGGCCCCGACGAAGGCGAGAGCGACCCGGTCGGTGAGGCTCATGAGGCCGATCGTCGCTCCCTGCACGAGTACGCCGCGTCGAAGATCGGCGGGCCCGTCGGTGCCCCGAGCCGTCTGGAGGACGAGCAGGCCCAGGGCGGCACCGATGCCGAAGAAGGCGATGAGGAGGCCGAACTCGGTGTCGTTGGCGCCGAGCACATCGTGGACGTAGACGACTCCCAGGGAGAACAGCGACCCGAGGGCGAGCACGATCGCCGCCGTCGGCGCCATCACGGCGCGGACCAGCGGGATCCGGAGCGCCTCACGGAACCGGGGCCGCCGCTCGTCGGCCGTTGGCGCGGCGGGCTCGGCCGGCACCGGCAGGTGTAGGACGAACAGGAACGACACCAGGAACGTCACGGCATCGACGAGGAAGACGAGCGCGAAGGGGTGGTCGCCGATGAAGCCGGAGCCGGTGGGGGACAGCCCCACCACGGCAGCGAACGCTGCCGCGCCGAAGGGGATCGAACCGTACGAGGACGCGAGGATCACCCCGTTCGCCAGCGGGAGCTCGTCGCGGTCGACGAGATCGGGGATCAACGAGTCGCGGGCCGGCAGGAAGACGATGCCGGCGACCTCGAGCAGGAAGGCCCACGTGTACACCCACCACACGCCCCGGACGAGGGGGATCGCCACGACGATGCCGGCCCGGGCGAGGTCGGCGGCCAGCATGGTGCGGCGTCCGTCCCAGCCGCGCACACCGCGAGCGGCCAGGGAAGCGGCGGCGGCGGCGGGCAGGAGGCGCAGCAGCAGGATGCCGCCGACGGCGGTGGACGACCCGGACAGCCGCAGGACCAGGGCCATCATGGCCACCGTCACCATCCAGTCGCCGAATCCCGAGACGGCCTGGCCCAGGAACAGGGCACGGAAGGCGCGACGCCGGAGCAGCTCCTTCACGGGCCTATTCTGCGTTGCCCACCTGGACGCCCGGTGACGGACCGGCTCAACCTCGTCGGATCGGCGACCGATGGTGCAATCCGATCACCATGCCCGCTGCGCTGCTGCCTGCCGACACCCACCCCGCAGCGCCTCCGGCTTCCGGCGAGCGAGTCGGGCGCCGGCGACGCCTGCTCGCGACGCTCGGCGTCGCCGGCGCGTACAGGTGGGTGATCTCCGACCCCGATGTGCGGGGGTGGGCCGTGGTGGTGGCGTTCTCGGTTCCGATGCTGATGGCGGCGGTCGCCGCTGGCGTCGTCGTGGACGCGCTGGCGCGGTGGGCCGGTCGACCGCACGCCACCGTGACGGAGGTCGGGCGGTGACTCCGCCGTCAACCGGTGATCCGCCGGGCGCGGTTGGTGAGCTGGGGCTTCACCGGCTGGCACTTCTTCGTAGGCTGACCTCTCGCGCCGGGCGGTCGTCGAGGCACCAGGCCACCGCGGCGAGGATCGTGGCCGTGCCGACCTCGTCGAAGGCGTGACCCATCGCCGGTACGAGGTCGAGGCGGCGCCGGCCGGTCACGTGGTCATGGAGCCGCGACGCCTCGAGCGCTGGCATGAACCGGTCGGCGAGGCCGTGGACGATCGCCAACGGGCTCGAGACCCGGCGGGCGAGGACTTCGGGCGGCTCGAGCCGGGCGATCACGGGAGCAAGTCGCACGCCGGCCGAGCGCTCCAGGAACCGACGGCCCAGAGACGTCTGGGTCAGCGCCGCGGCCAACGCCGTGCGGATCGTCAGGAGCTGCCAACGGGCGGGGCAGCTCACCGTGACGACGCCGGCGAGATCATCGTGGGCGGCGGCATAGCGCAACGCGGCGATGGCGCCCATCGACGCACCCACCACGACGACGGGGTTGTCTGCGTCGGTCCGGACGGCCTCCACCGCGGCCGCCACATCGAGGCCCTCCTCGTTGCCGAGCGTGCACAGACCGTCGGACTCGCCGTGGCCCCGGCCGTCGTAGGTGAGCACCGCGTGGCCCTCGCCTTGGAGCGCGTCGGCGATCGCCGTCACCGAAGCGTGGCGCCGGTCGGCGGTGAAGCCGTGAACCACGACGACAGCGGTTCGGGCCCCGGTCGCTGGTCGCAGCTCGGCCGCCAGCCGGCAGCCGTCGTCGGTCTGCAGCGTCAGGGGTTCTAGGGTCGCTCGGCGAGATGCGCCACTGCCGGCTGGGGCCACCAACCCATACTGACGCACCGCACCGCGGGCCGACCTACCGGGGCACCGCGGTGCTCGCCGCCAGCTTCTTCGTCGGGTCGATCCCCTTCAGCAACATCACTGCCCGTCTGGTGCGGGGCGTGGATCTGCGCACGATCGGCAGCGGGACCGTCTCGGGCGCCGCGCTGCACGAGGTCGCCGGCTTCGGCCCGCTCGCCATCGCGGGCATCCTCGATGTGGCGAAGGGTGCCCTCGGCCCTGTACTGGCTGGCCGTGACCGCCCGGCGCTCGCCGCCGCCGCCGCTGGCGCGGCCGTGACGGGGCACAACTGGTCGCCGTTCCTGCGTGGTGCGGGCGGGCGCGGGATCTCACCGGCCACCGGTGCCCTGCTGGCCACGGCGCCCGCCGGTGCCGCCGTCCTCCTCGGTGGCCTGGCCGCCGGTCGCCTGCTCCACGAGACCGCGCTGGGCTCGCTGGTTGCCGACGTTGCCGTCGTCCCCGTGGTGCGACGGGTTCACGGCTCCCCCGGCGCCGCGGTGGCCCTCACGGTTCTGGTGCCGATGATCGCCAAGCGACTGGTTGGCAACGCGCCGCTGCCGCTGGCCGGACGCCGGAGGACCCTCGTCAACCGCCTCCTCTTCGACCGCGACGAGCGGGTATCGCCCGTCGGCCGCGGCCGCTCGCAGTGACGCCGCGGCAAGAGGCAGCTGCCCCTCGGTCTCAGCGAATCACTGCGACACGTGGCTCGGTGAGCCACCGTCGGGGTCTGCCTGGGAGGTCGGATGGCGTGGGGAGGTCGGGGTGACCACGCTCGCCGGTTGAGTGCCGGCATCATCGAGTCGCGGTATGCGAGTCGTTCGTGACGACGGCGTCACGAACGTCGCCCCCGTTTGGCACTCACAGTGGCCGATCGCTCAAGGATGACCACACTGCATGCCGATACCCGCCGGCAGACCGCGGCGCTCGCTTGGAGCGGACGCGGAAGGGGGTGCGGGCCATGCGCGCGATCAGACTGACCTCGGGGCTCCTCGTCTCGATGGCGGTGAGCTCGGTGATCTTGGCGGCCACCGCAACGGCGGCGGCGCCCACGCCGATCGTGAACTACGGCGCCGCCGGCTACCGGTACCTGCAGGTGCCCACCGGCGCCGGTCCCGCCGACTTCGCAGCGGTGGCGTTCGACGACAGCGCGTTCCTCACCGGCACGGCTCCCTTTGGTGACGACCCGGACTACTGCCCGCTGGTACCCACGACGCACTGGTCACGGGCGACCGACCTCCTTGTCCGCCGCAACATCTTGTTGCCCGCGGGTGCAACCGACGTCAAGGTCTACGTCGCCATCGACAACGACTTTGACCTCTTCTGGAACGGCACGAACGTCACCTCCATCATCCGCGAAGGCTGCGCGAGCCACGACAGCGTCGTGGTCGCGGTTCCCGACACCCTCCTCACCGCAGGTGCCAACGTCCTTGCCGTGCGGGCCCGCGACCGGGGCGTCACGAGCTACCTCGACCTGCGGGTTACGGCGAACCTCCCGCCCAGCTGCGTCTCCCTCGGGCTGAGCTCGACGGCGCTTTGGCCGCCGAACCACACCATGCGAACGGTCACCGCGCACGGTGGCGCCGATCCCGAAGGCGGTGCACTGACCCTCGCCATCACCGGCGTGACCCAGGACGAACCGCTCGACGGCCTCGCCGACGGGCACACGAGCCCGGACGCGTCGGTGCAGGGCGTCGCCGAGAACCAGGTGCGGCTACGCGCCGAGCGTTCAGGCCTCGGCGACGGCCGGGTGTACCGAGTCGCCGTTGCCGCGACAGATCCCGACGGCGCGTCCTGCACGAAAACCCTCGTCGTCGGCGTGCCCCACGACATGCGCGGCGGCCGGAAGGCTGTCGACACCACGAGCGTCGTCGTCGACTCGTTCGGCCCGTCGCCGGTAGAGACGGTCCTGATCCCACCGGCGTCATCCCAGAGCACCGACGCGCCGTCGGGTACGCAACCAGTGCAGGTGCCGCCTCCGACCGCCGCGGCACCACCGGTGCCACGCGTCGAGCCCACCGCGCCGCCGCCGACCGACACTGCACCTACCCCGCAGCAGCCCGCGCCCGGCCCGGTCACAGGAGCCACGGGCGGCGGCGTCACGGCGACACCTGATGCAGAGACGCCGGCGTCAGTGGCCTCCGGTGGGCAGGGCGAGCGGCCCGGTGCGCCGGCCGATCGGCGAAGCGGCACTGGATCTCGTCGCTGACGCCCGCTGCCGGGTTCACCGCGATCCATCGCCTGAGGACGAAGCGCTCCCGCCACACCCAGGACGCGGTTCGCGCCCAGTGCGTAGCACGCGAACTGCGGCGGGCCGACAAGATCCTCTCCAGCGGGCGTCGGCTTTCTTCGCGGCGAAGCCTGACCGCCCCGCGAACACCTCCTTGACGTCGAGCCGGCCTCCCGCTGTCTGGCGAACTGCTCCCCCGACAAGAGCCAGAAACCCCGGGTCAGCTACTCGATCCGCAGCCCGCTGATGGCCCGGCTGATCACGAGCTGCTGGATCTGCTCGGTGCCTTCGAAGATGTCGTAGATCTTCGCGTCGCGGTGCATGCGCTCCACCGGGTAGTCGCGGGTGTAGCCGTAGCCGCCGAGGATCTGGATGGCTCGCTCGGTGACCCAGACCGCGACGCGGCCGGCCTTGAGCTTGGACATGGAGCCTTCGGCGTTCTTGTAACCGCCGTTGTTCGCCAGCCACGCGGCGCGGTGGACCAGGAGGCGGGCGGCGTCGATCTCGGTGGCCATGTCGGCGAGAGTGAAAGCGATCGCCTGGTTCATGATGATCGGCTTGCCGAACGCCTGGCGCTCCTTGGCGTAGTCGAGGGCGACCTCATATGCGGCCCGGGCGATGCCGACGGCTTGGGCCGCGACCGACGGCCGGGTGGCCTCGAAGGTGGACATCGCCGGCTGCTTCTCACCACTGCGGCCGTTCTCCCGGGCGCGGGCCAGCTTGGCGTCGAGCCGCTCCTTGCCGCCGAGCAGGCAATGGCCGGGGACCCGAACATCGGCGAAGACGACCTCGCCCGTGTGCGAGGCGCGGATGCCGTGCTTCTTGTACTTCTGCCCGAGGCTCACGCCCTTGGTGCCGGCGGGGCACACGAACGCCGCCTGCCCTCGTCCCTTCAGCTCGGGGTCGACGGTGGCGACGACGACATGGACGTCAGCGATCCCGCCGTTGGTGATCCACGCCTTGGTGCCATTGATCACCCATTCGTCCTTGGCCTCGTCGTAGACCGCACTCGTCCGCAATGCCGACACGTCGGAGCCGGCGTCGGGTTCGCTCACGGCGTACGCCCCGAGTTGGATGTTGCCGGGCGTCCCGAAGCACTGCGGCACCCACTCCACGACCTGTTCGGGCGTGCCGGAGCCGGCGATGCCGGCGGCGGCCAACGCCGACCCGAAGATCGACAGGCCGATACCGGCGTCGCCCCAGAAGATCTCCTCGAGCGTGACAGGCAGCGTCAGACCCGACGTGTCGCCCATGACCGCCTGCGCGAAGAAGTCGAACGAATACAACCCGATCTTGGCGGCTTCTTCGATGATCGGCCACGGCGTCTCTTCGCGCTCATCCCACTCGTGAGCCGCGGGCCGGATCACCTCCGCCGCGAAGTCGTGGGCCCACTTCTGGATCTGGAGTTGATCCTCGTTGAGGCTGGCGGAGAAGTCGGGCATGGCGGACACCCCCAAGCAAGGGACAAGTTACCGAGCGGTAACAAAGGTAAGGCCAAGCCGCCGTTTCGACAACCCCTACGTCGGGACGAGGATGAGGGCGACGCTCGTGAGGGCGGCGCCGACGAGATAGGGCGCGGCGACGGTCTGGCTGAAGAGGACACCGGCCAGCGCGGGGCCGACCGAACGGGCCAGCCCGCCCGCCGACTGTTGTACGCCGAGCGCGGCGCCTCGCCTGGCCGCGGCGACCCGCCCTGCCACCATCGACGACAACGTCGGAGCGAGCAGTCCCTGCCCGAGCACGAGGAGCGCGAGGCCCGGAGCGAGGCTGGCCCACCCCCCGTCGACGGCAACGAGGGCGAGCCCGACCGCGTTGCAGGCGAAACCGGCGCGCACCGTCGGTGCTTCGCCCAACCAACCGACGACCGGGTGGATCAAGCCGGCCTGTACGAAGACGAGCGCCAAGCCGATCACGAAGAACACGCCATAGGTGCCTGATTCGGACAGACCGAGGCGGACTTCGGTAAGCAACGAGAACGTTGCCTCGAACCCACTGAATGCGACGAGCGAGATGAAGAACACGAGCACGAGTCGCCGCACCCCGCCCGATCGTCCATTCTCGAGGCTGCCGGGGACGTTTTCCGTCCCCGTCAGCGTCGAGTTCGCGTGGTTGTGGTCGGTCGCGGGAGCGCGGGTCTCAGGGAGGCGGCGGACGGCAACGATCGCGTTGACGGCTGCGATCGCGGCGGCCACGAAGAACGGGGCCCGCGGGTCGACGAGCGCGGTGAGCCCGCCGACGACGGGGCCGGCCGCGAACCCGAAACCGAACGCCGCGCCGAGCAAGCCGAGTAGTCGCGGCCGGTCCTCGGGCGCGGCCACGTCGGTGACCGCGGCCTGCGCCACGGACACGCTCGCCCCGCTGATGCCGTCGACGATCCGACCCGCGAACAACACCCAGAGGGCGCCGGCCAGCCCCGTGAGCAGGGAACCGATCGCGGTCCCGACCAACGACACGATCAGTACGGGCTTGCGTCCGATGCGGTCCGACACGCGGCCCCACACCGGGGCGAAGACAAGCTGGGCGACCGAGAACGACGCCACCAGCAACCCGGCAGTGGTCGGCGACGCCCCCACGTCCTCGGCGTACCGGGCCAGGACCGGGAACAGGATCCCGAACCCGAGCAGGTCGAGGGCGACCGTCGTCCAGATGACGGCGAATCCGGGGGGAAGCGGCCGGCGCGTTCGGCGCGAGCGGGCAGGCACGGTTAGAGCAGACACGATCGGGGCTGCCCACCGTCAAGTCGGCACGGACGGTCACCGAATCGTGACGGCGACAGCAGGAGCACGGGCCGTCCGCGGCGAAGTACAGCGAATACGGGGTCGAAACCGCACCAGCACGCCATACCAGATGGGGAGCAGCCCATGACCGGGACCGCTGCGGCCGCGACCGTCATGCCTACCGATGCAACGCTCGTCAAGCGCGCACAGCGTGGCGACGGTGCGGCGTTCGCGGAGCTCTACCGGCGCCACGCCCAACCGGCATGGCGTCTCGCTCAAGCCATCACCCGCGATTCGCACGACGCCGCCGACACCGTGTCCGAGGCGTTCACGCGCGTCTTCGGCGCCATGCGCCGCGGCACGTACTCGCCCGACGCGCCCTTCCGTCTGTACCTCCTCACCGCCACTCGCAACGCGGCGATCGACGGATTGCGCCGTAGCGGACGGGTCACCGTCGCCGGCGAAGCCGCGTCGGTGGACCGACCGGCCGGCGACCGCGAGCCGTCCGAGGTGTTGACCGACGCAACCGAAGCGATGTTCGTCGGCGAGGCGTTCCGCACGCTTCCGGAGCGCTGGCGGTCGGTGCTGTGGCTCACCGAGGTCGAAGGGCTCGCCGCCCGCGACGCAGCGCCGTGCGTCGGGCTGTCCGCGAACAGCACGGCCCAACTCGCGGTGCGGGCCCGGGCCGGCCTGCGCGAGCGCTACCTCCGAGCCCACCTGCGGGCCACCGATCAGCGCGATTGCCGTCGCACGATCGACCATCTGGGTGCCTACGTCGACGGTGGGTTGGCTGCTCGCGACATCGCCAAGGTCGACCAGCACCTCGCCGGCTGCGCGCCCTGCCGGGCCCGGCTGGCGGAGTTGGAGGACGTCGGGTCGAGCCTGCGCCGGATCCTCATCCCGTTGCCGCCCGGCCTCGCCGCGGCGTCGATGGCGAAGTGGGTGACATGGCAGACGTCGGCTGCGGCAGGCGGGTCACGCCTCGCAGTGCTCCCGAGGACGATGCAGCCGTGGGCCGACAAGGTCGTCGCCGGCGCGGCGGCCGCCGTGTTCACGCTCGGCGTCGCCGCGGCGACGATCATCGGATCGGGTTCGTCGAACGGGGGGCGCGGTCCCGCGGGTGAAGCCGCTCTGTCACCGCCGCAGCTCGACAAGACCACCTCGAGCCCGCCGGTCGTGTCCACGTACGTTCCCGTCTCGTCGTCGGCACCCACCGCGTCGTCGTCGCCTCGCCGTACGGCCAGCGCCACCGGCTCCGGCGGCACGAGCGACGGCGCCCGTGGCGCGACATCGGGGTCGGGGTCGGATTCGGGCTCGTCGACACCGAGCGCTCCAGCACCGAGCCCGTCGCCGACAACCCCGCCGGCGCCGGAAGAGAACGCGACCGACGACCCCGCCCTGCAGGTCGACGTGGGCACGGCGGCCGGCGATACCGACCTTGGCGTGTCGGTCGGCTCGGGCGACGGCAGTTGCACCGGTCTCGTCGTCGGCTCGACCGATGTCGGCTGCACCCCCGACCCGGGGGACGATGATGTCGTCTCGGCCGACGGGACGCTGCTGCCACCGATCCAAAGCCCGTAGCCAGCGCCTGTGCCCGGCTGCTGCCACCTCTCCCCTCGGCCCCTTCTACACGTTCGGCAACATGGCCGATCGCAACTCAGTCGTCGTGCGGGACCCTGTCAGGCCTCGAAGCCGCCACAGGCGGGTAACGCGCTCACCGCCGCAGGACCGTGCCGTCCGCGGTGTCCTCGACCTCGTAGCCCATCTCCTGCAGACGCGTTCGCAGCGAGTCGGCGCGCGCCCAGTCCTTCGCGGCGCGGGCCTCGTCGCGCTCGCGCGCCAAGGTCGCAGCGGCCTCCTCGACGTCGCCCGTGTCCGATCGGAGGTCCAGGCCCAGCGCGTCGCAGACAGCGAACGCCGTTGCCGCGGCGGCGACGTCGTCGTTCGTGTTGGCCCGGCGCACGAGGTCGGCCAGCAGGGCCATCGCCGCCGGCGTCCCCATGTCGTCGTCCATCACCTCGCGGAAGCGGTCGAGCTCCGCCGTGTCGGCCTCCGCGCCGCGCGCCGACACGAAGCGGCGGGCGAACGAGTCGAGACGTTCGAGCCCCCGAAGCGCGTCGGCCACCGTCTCCTTCGAGACCTCGATCGGGGCGCGGTAATGGGACCGCAGGACGAGGAGCCGGTATGACCGAGGGTCGGCCTCGTCGATGAGATCGAGCAGGTTGACGTAGTTGCCGAGCGACTTCGACATCTTCTCGCCGCTGACCTCGACGAACCCGTTGTGCACCCAGTGGCGGGCGAACGTCCGCCCGACGGCCACGGCTTGGGCGCGCTCATTCTCGTGATGAGGAAAGGCGAGGTCTTGCCCGCCGCCATGGATGTCGAAGCCGTCGCCAAGCAGGTCGAGCGACATCACTACGCATTCGGTGTGCCACCCCGGTCGCCCTGGCCCCCACGGCGACTCCCACCGCGGTTCCCCCGGCTTCGACTTCTTCCACAGCACGAAGTCGACCGGTGACCGCTTCTCCTCGGACGCCTCGACGCGAGCCCCGGCCCGCAACGACGCCAGCGACTGGCGGGCGAGGACGCCGTAATCCTCGATCCGCTCCGACTGGAAGTAGACGCCGTCGGACGTCTCGTACGCGATCCCGAGGTCGACGAGTTGCGCGACGAGGGCCACCATCTGCTCGACGTAGGCGGTGGCGTGAGGATCCGCATCCGGCCGCTTCACCCCGATGGCGTCCATGGCCCGCCACCACACCGCCTCGCACTTCTCCGCGATCTCGGCGGGGTCGCGACCCTCTTCGTTGGCCCGCTTGATGATCTGGTCGTCGATGTCGGTGATGTTCGAGACGTACCTGACCTCGAATCCCGACCACTCGAGATAGCGCCGCAGCACGTCGAACACGAGCGCGAAGCGGCCGTGACCGAGATGCGGAGGCCCGTACACAGTGGGCCCGCACACGTACATCGACACCTTGCCCGGCTCGCGGAGCTCGACGGGCCGCACCTCGCCCGCCGCGGTGTCGAAGAGACGCAGCATGAGGCGCATTCTGGCGAGAATTGACCGCCATGGGGACGGATTTCGCTCGCCAGAACGGGACGGGGCGCGAGTGCGGGGTCTACACGCTCCCCGGAAGTGAGAATCCACTCGTCGGTCGGCGAGTCGTAGAGGAGTGGCCGCCATAACCAGTTCGGGCCGCAAGACGGCCCCCCGATAGCGTTGGCGGACAATGGCCAACGTCCCTGAGAAACCCACCATCGAGGGACTCGAGGCGAAGTGGCGCGCCCGGTGGGAGGAAGCCGGCACGTACCGGTTCGACCGCACGAAGTCGCGGGCCGAGATCTACGCCATCGACACGCCGCCGCCCACGGTCTCGGGCGCGCTCCACATCGGCCACTGCTGCTCGTACACCCACACCGACATCACCGCGCGCTTCTGGCGCATGCGCGGGCGCGAGGTCTTCTATCCCATGGGGTGGGACGACAACGGGCTCAACGTCGAGCGCCGGGTTCAGTTGATGCGCGGCATCACGTGCGACCCTTCGCTTCCGTACGACCCCGACTTCCGGCCGAGCGACCCGCCTCCGAAAACGCCCATCCCCATCTCGCGACCCAACTTCGTCGAGCAGTGCGAAATCGTCACCGAGATGCTCGAGCAGGCATACCGCGACCTCTGGTCGACGCTCGGCTTCTCGGTGGATTGGACGCAGACGTACACCACCATCGGTCCGAAGGCGACCCGGACATCGCAGTACGGGTTTCTCCGGGTGCTCGAGCGCGGCCTCGCGTACCGCGCCGAGGCGCCGACGCTCTGGGACGTCGACATGCGCACCGCCGTCGCCCAAGCCGAACTGGCGGACCGGGTCGTGCCCGGCGCCTACTACCGGCTGCGGTTCACGGAAGCGGACGGGACGCCGCTCTTCATCGAGACCACCCGGCCGGAGCTGTTGGCCGCGTGCGTCGCCGTCGTCGCCCACCCCGACGACGCGCGCTACCAGCGCCTGTTCGGCACCGACGCGATCACGCCGCTCTACAAGGTTCGGGTGCCGATCGTCGCGCACGAACTGGCCGAGCCCGCGAAGGGCTCGGGCATCGCCATGGTCTGTACGTTCGGCGACACCACCGACGTCGTCTGGTGGCGCGAGCTGGACCTGCCGGTGCGCGCCGTCGTCGAGCGCGACGGCCGGCTCCGCCCGGTCACCTTTGGCGAACCGGGGTGGGAGTCCGACGATCCCGCCGCCGCGCAAGCCGCGTACGACGCCGTTGCGGGCAAGACGGTCGCGCAGGCCCAGCGCGCCATCGCCGAGCAACTGCGCGCGTCCGGCGAGATCGAAGGCGAGCCGAAGCCGATCGAGCATCCGGTCAAGTTCTGGGAGAACGGCAATCGTCCGCTCGAGATCGTCACGAGCCGGCAGTGGTTCATCCGCTACCCGCCCAAGGACGAGATGCTGGCGCGCGGGCGCGAGCTCGAGTGGCACCCCGAGTTCATGCGGGTGCGCTACGAGGACTGGGTCAGCGGCTTGATCGGCGACTGGAACATCACCCGCCAACGCTTCTTCGGCGTGCCCTTCCCGGTCTGGTACCCCATCGACGAGCACGGCACGGTCGACTACCTCCGGCCGATCACCGCGCGGTACGAACAGCTGCCCATCGACCCGACCACGGCCGCCCCCGACCGATACACCGAGGACCAGCGCGACCAACCCGGCGGGTTCAGCGCCGACCCCGATGTCATGGATACGTGGGCCACGTCGTCGCTCTCGCCGCAGATCATCGGGGGCTGGCCCGACGATCCCGACCTCTTCCAGCGCGTGTTCCCGATGGATCTGCGGCCACAAGCCCACGAGATCATCCGCACGTGGCTGTTCTGCACCATCGTCCGCTCGCATTACGAGTTCGGCGCGCTGCCATGGCGGCACGCCGCGATCTCCGGCTTCGTCCTCGACCCCGACCGCAAGAAGATCTCGAAGTCATTGGACAACTCCCCCGACGACCCCGTGGCCGTCATCGCGGAGTACGGCGCCGACGCCCTCCGCTACTGGGCGGCCGGCGGCCGGCCGGGGATGGACCTCAACCTCGACCGCAACCAGTTCAAGGTGGGCCGCCGGCTCGCCATCAAGATCCTCAACGCGTCGAAGTTCTCGCTCGGTCTTGGCGAACCGGGTGCAGCCGACGGTGCTGCGGCCATCACCGAGGCCCTCGACCGGTCGATGCTCGCGGCGCTGGCCGAGGTGGTCGCGGACGCCACCACTGCGTTCGAGCGCTACGACTACACCCGGGCCCTCGAACACACCGAGTCGTTCTTCTGGTCGTTCTGCGACGACCACCTCGAGCTGGTCAAGCAGCGGGCGTACGGGGCGGCGGGGTCCGGGCCCCACGCATCGGCGCAGGCCGCCCTTCGCCTCGCGCTGTCGGTTCTCCTCCGGCTCTTCGCGCCGTTCCTGCCGTACGTCACCGAGGAGGTGTGGTCATGGTGGCAGGAGGGCTCGATCCACCGATCGCCGTGGCCCGATCCCGAGGAATTGGCAGCCGCGGCCGCGAACGCCGACCCGCTCGTCAGCACCGTCGCGGCCGCGGTCTTGGGCGAGGTGCGCAAGGCGAAGACGGCGGCCAAGCAGTCGCTGCGGGCCGACGTCACCCGCGTCGTCGTCCACGGCACCGAGGCCCAGCTTGCCGCGCTCACGGCGGCCGCCGCCGACCTCCGCGAAGCCGGCCGCGTCACCACCCTCGACGTGGGCCCGGCCGACGACCTGGCGGTCGTCGAGGTCGCGTTGGCGGCGACCGCCTCGAAGTAGCTAGGGCGGCGTCACCGGCAGGATCGGGGGCGGCGCCGGCAGCTGAATGCCCTCGGCCTCGAACGCGTACGTGATCCGTGTCCGGAGCTCGCGAAGGACGTTGAGCCGAGCTCCCGGTTGGGTCTTCGCGACGAGGCGGATCGTGATCCCACCCGACCCGATGTCCTCGACGCCCAAGACCTCCGGCGGTTCGATGATGTGCTCGGCCCACGCGTCGTCTGCGGCGAGCTCGGCGGCGACTCGGCCGATGACCTCGGAGGCGTGATGCACGTCGGTCCCGGGCGCGACGGACACGTCGAGCACGGCCCGCGCCCACAGCTGTGACTTGTTCCCCACCCGGCGGATCTCGCCGTTGGGCACGTGCCACATCGTGCCGTGGACGTCGCGCAGGCGAGTGGAGCGCAGCGAGACGGAGTCGACCGTGCCCGTCACGTCGCCGAGGTCGATCACGTCGCCTACGCCGTACTGGTCCTCGATGAGCATGAACAGCCCGGACAGGAAGTCCTTCACGAGGCTTTGCGCGCCGAAGCCGACGGCGACGCCGACGATACCGGCGCCCGCGATCAGCGGGCCGAGCTCGACGCCGACCTCGCCCAGGACCGTGAGCAGCGCGAGCCCGTAGATCACGACGCTGGCGAGGCTGTTGAGTACCGAGCCCAGGGTGCGGGCCCGGGCGGCGGCGCGCACGTTGCCGTCGCCGCCGAGCGCGCCCGCCCGGTTGGCGATCCCTTGCGCGAAGCGCCGGATCGCCCGCCGTACCAGCCGGGCGCCGACGGCCGCGATGACGATGACGAGAACGATCCGAAGGGGTCGGGAGACGAGGAAGTCGACCGTGCGGGCCAGGCCCTCGTTCTCCGTGGCCCGGAACACCCGATCGCAGATCCAGCTCGGATCGGTGCCGCACGCCTCTTGCAGCGCGGCAGGATCGACCGAGCCGAACACGTCAGCTGGCCGCAGGGCGCGCGACCTCCACCTCGATGAAGATGCACTCGCCGGGACAGCGTTCGGCCGCTTCGATCACCGCCCGTTCGAGCCGGGTCGGGACCCGAGCCAGGCCGGCCGCCTGCCCGGGGTCGTTGAAGACCGTCGCGCCCTCGCGGACATAGGCGATGCCGTCCTCGAGGAGGACGAACACCTCGGGGACGTGGTCCATGCAGAGACCGTCGCCCGTGCAGAGATCCTGGTCGATCCACACCCGGAGGCCCACGACCGCTACCTCATCACAGATCGGCCCGGCGGCCCCAATCGCGACCGACACGCCGCCCGTTCTGTAGGCAATTTTGGCGCTATATGACTCGAAATTGCCCACAGAACGGAGGTTTCGGTTCGAGGCTCACCGGCCGCGGCCGAAGACCACGCCGCGCGGCGCGATGAGAACCGAAACGGCGAACGCGGCGGTGGCCACCAGGACGATGCTGCCGCCGGCGGCGACGTTCCACTCGGTCGACACGAGCAGGCCGAGGAAGCCGGCGGCGGCACCGATGGCACCAGCGAGCACCATCGTCGGCACGAGATGGTCCGACCACAGCCGCGCTGTCGCCGCCGGGGTCACGAGCAGTGCCACCGACAGCACCACGCCGACGGCCGGGACGATGGTGACAACCGTCGCCGCGACGCAGAGCAGCAGGGCGAGGTCAAGCGCGGCCGTCGCGTAGCCCAGCGCGCCGGCGGCGGTGCGGTCGAAGGCGACCAGCACGAATTCCTTGTGCAACCCTGCGAGCACGGCGATCACCACGGAGCCGACCACTGCCGTGGCGACCAGATCGCCCGACTGGACGGTGAGAATCGAGCCCACGAGGAAGGCCGAGAGGTTCTTCGTGAATCCCGGTTGGGTGGAGATCAGCAGCGTCCCGAGCGCGAAGGACCCGGCGAGGATCACCCCGACCGCGCTGTTGTCATCGAGGCGGCCGATCGATCCGAGGGCGGCGGTGGCGAGGACGATCACGAGCGCGAATGCCCATCCGCCGAGCAGAAGGCTCGTCCCCGCGAGCGACGCAACGACGACACCGGGGAACGTGCCGTGCCCGACGGCCATCGTGAAGAACGGCAGCCGCCGCAGCACGACGTGCACCCCGACCGCTCCCCCTATCGAGCCGACGAGGATCGCCTCGACCAACGCTCGACGGAGGATGGCGTTGCGGAACAGGTCGCCGATCATCGTTCGGACACCAGTGGCAGCCGCGGTCGGGCGCCGGCGATCCTCGCACCGACGAGCACGAGGGAGAAGACGACCGTCATCACCGAGACGACGGTGGCGCCCGCCGCGAGCCGAACGTCGTGCTCGAGCGAGAGCTCGTAACTCAGGGCCAGGCCCACAACTCCGGAGCCCGCGGCCACGGCCGCGGCGACAGCCATCGCGGTGACGACGCGGTCGGTCACGAGCCGAGCGGTGGCCGCCGGCGTGATGAGCAGTGCCACCGCGAGCGCAGTCCCGACGACCTTGAGGGCCGCCACCATCACGCCCGCCATGACGAGGTTGAGCACGAGGTCGAGCCGGGGGACGGAGTAACCCAGGGCTTCGGCGCCGTCGCGATCGAACGCCCGCATCACGAGCTCCTTGTGGAGCAGTGCGAGCGTCGACACCCCGACGGCGGTGACGATACCGATGAAGATCAGGTCGCCGCGGTCGATCGTCAGCACCCGCCCGAACAAGAAGGCGGTGAGGTCCGACGCGTACGTGCGCTGCCGCGACACCAACACGACGCCGACGGCGAAGAACGACGTCAGCATGATGGCGAGCGTCGCGTCCTCGCCGACCCGCCGCAGCGACGCGGACCCGGTCAAGAGCACCGCGGTCAGCACACCGCCGGCGAGGGCGCCGACCAGCAGCGACTGATCCAAGGCGAACGCGATGACGACGCCAGGGAAGACGGTGTGACTCATCACGTCGGTCGCGAACGCGAGCCGGCGGAGCACGACGTGCACGCCACACACGGCGGCCAGCACGCTCAGGAGGAGCACACCCAGGAGGGCGCGTTGCATGTAGGCCGGCGCGAACGGGTTGAGCAGCGCGATCAATGCGTATGCAGCGCGACGACGTCGCCCTGCTCGAGGAGTGCATGACCGGCAAACGCGGCGAGGAGGCTGTCCGCATGCAACGCCTCCGCCACCGGTCCGAACGCGAACTGACGCCGGTTGAGCAGGCAGGCGTCGGTGCAGGCGTGGAGGGCGACGTCGAGGTCGTGCGTCGACAGGACGACGGCGACGCCGTCGGCCCGTAGCTCCGAGAGCGTACGGAGCAGGACCTGCTGGGTCGTGAGGTCGACACCGTTGAACGGCTCGTCGAGCAAGAGCAGCTGCGCGCCCTGGGCCAGGGCGCGGGCAAAGAGGACGCGCTGGCGCTGGCCGCCGGAGAGGGTTCCGAAGCGGTCCTGACCGCGGGCCGCCATGCCCACCCGATCCAGGGCGTCGACCGCGGCCGCGCGGTCAGTCCGGCTCGGTCGCCGTAGCCAGCCCACCTGCCGGTAGCGGCCCATGAGCACGACCTGGCCGGCACTCACCGGGAACTCAGGGTCGAGGCTCGCTTGCTGGGGGACGTACGCAATGCGTCCCCGGGCGTCGGCCGGGGCGCCGCCGAGGACGGTGACCGATCCGGCCAGGGCCGGGAGCAGCCCCAGGATCGCCTTGATGAGCGTGCTCTTGCCGGCCCCATTCGGTCCGACCAGCGCCAGCGACGCTCCCCGCTCGAGGCGGCCGGAGACGTGCTCCAGCGCCACCTCGCCGCCGTAGGACACGGTGAGGTCGTCGATGACGAGAGCCGGCGGTGCGTTCGTCAGCTGCCACCTCCTCGGAGTGCGCTCACGATCACGGACGTGTTGTGGCGTTCCATCTTCAAGTAGGTGTCGCCCTCCGAGCCTTTGGGGCCGAGCGAGTCGCCGTAGAGCGCGTCTTCCCCTTCGATGATCTGCACGCCGGCCTCGCTCGCGATCGCTTCGGCCGTCTTGGGCGGGAGCGAGCTCTCGGAGAACACCGCGGTGACTCCCTCGGCCTTGATCTTCGCGACGAGGTCGTCGATCTCGGCGCCGGACAACTCGGCGCTGGTGTCGAAGCTCGGGATCACCGAGCCGACGAACTCGAGGCCGAAATGGTCGATGTAGTAGCTGAACGCGTCGTGGTTGGTGACCATCTTCTTGTTCGTGAGGGTGTCGATCTGGCCCTGGATCTCGGCGTCCAGGTCGTCCAGCTCGGCCGAGTAGTCGGCGAGATTCTCCCGATAGCTGTCGGCGCCGTCGGGATCAGCCGCCTCGAGCACCGCCGCGATCGCCTCACACATGAGCTTCGCATTGTCCGGGTCGTGCCAGATGTGGGGGTCGTCGCCGTTCACCTCGACGTCCTCGCTGGTGTCGACAAGCGTCCCGTCGCCGCCGGCACTGTCGATGGCGTCGTCGAGCCAGTGCTCGAGACCGA
>WNFV01000103.1_pt1 | contig 95497 bp, 90 predicted proteins | sample 5400101 | NCBI WGS metagenome assembly WNFV01 (sample SAMN13153361, study PRJNA577476) | soil metagenome | isolation source: 115 cm soil or saprolite under grassland replicate 1 | place: USA:California | collected 2016-06-15
GAATACCAGGCCCGCGCCCGTTCGGCTCGGGCCGGTCGAGGACGCCCGTCTGACGAGAGTCCGCAATCCGAGTCGGTACCGCATGAGGAACCCTGGACTGCGGCTGAGCCCGACGTCGGCACGCCGCCCCGGGCGCCCGACGACGGCTTGAGCTCGACAGCGACGGGGCCGGCCGCCGGCCGGACGGCGCCCGGATGGTCGGCGTCGGGCTGGACGGAGCCGGGTTGGACGGAGCCGGGCTGGACGGAGCCGGGCTGGACGGGGCCGGGCTGGACGGGGCCCGGACGCGCCCGACCCGGAGCGGCCTCCGGAATGGGACCCAGTCCATCGCACGACCGGCTCGCGGCTGACGGCGGGTGGGCCTCGACCTCTCCCGCCGATCTCGTGGCCCTCGGCCTGCTGGGGATCGGCGTCGCGACGCTGGTTTTCGTGCTCGTTGGCAGCCCGGCGATCGCCGGGCTGCAGTGGACGGTGGCCGCCGGAGGGCTCGCCTCGATCGTCGTAGCGGCAATCGTCCGCGGCCTGGCCTCGCGCCGCTCGCCAGACTGACGACCGAGGGCAGACGTGGCGCGTCATGAGCGGTCGGATCGACACGACCTCTCGAGTGCGGCCCAGGAGTACCTGCTGGCTCTTCGGGTGATGGCCGTCGACGGCTCGCGCGTCACGGCGGCCCAGGTTGCCCGGCGAATGGGAGTGAGCACCCAGGCGAGCTCGGAGATGTTCCGTCGGCTCGTCGCGGACGGTCTCGTCTCTCAGGCCGGCGGCCGGGAGCTGGTCCTGACCGATGCCGGTCGAGCCGCTGCTGACGGGATCTTTCGCCGCCACGCGCTGCTGGAGTGGCTGCTCACGGCAATCGTCGGGCTCGGCTGGGCCGAATCGGATGAGGAGGCGGCTCGCCTCCAGGGCGCGATCAGCCCTCGGGTGGAGGCCCGGCTGGACGAGATCCTCGGCCATCCCGACACCTGCCCTCACGGCAATCCGATCGACGCCGCGACCGCCGCCCGTCGGCCGGCAGGTCGTCAGTTGTCGTCCATCGAGTCCGGCACGCGCGCGACGATCTACCGGATCACGGAGGAGGCCGAGGAGGACGCCGGCCTGCTCTCCTACCTCGAGGCGCGCGCGATGACGCCGGGGGCCCATATCACGGTGCTGGCGCGTTCGGAGTCGCTGGATTCCATGACGCTCGACGGGCCGCGCGGTCGGGCCACGCTGGGGCTCCGGCCCGCCTCGCTCATCCACGTCCTGCTGGGCGACGCGGATCCGTCGCTTTTCCACCGAGTTCCTGCCCGGGATATGCGCTCGGCACCCTGACGCATGCGGGCAAGTCTGATACGTGCCGGGGAAGCGGCTCGCATCACCATGCCTGCGTGCAGGACATCCAGCTGGGCGGCTCGATCCGTGCCCTGCGCCGCCGTCGCGGCTGGCGCCAGACCGACCTCGCCGCCGCGGCCGGCGTGAGCCAGACGCTCATCTCGTCACTGGAGCGCGGCCATCTGGATGGTGTCGCGATCGCCACGCTGCGGAGAGTCCTCGCATGCCTCGATGCGAGGCTCGAGCTTGGTGTTCGATGGCGCGGCGCGGCACTTGACAGGCTGCTCGATGAGCGGCATTCGTCGGGCGGGTCGTGGAACTGCTGCGGCCAGAGGGATGGGTGATCCGCGTCGAGGTGTCCTACGCGCACTATGGGGAGCGCGGCTCGGTCGACGTCCTGGCGTGCCACCCAGTCAGTCGGATGCTGCTCATCGTTGAAGTCAAGTCAGAGATCACGTCGATCGAGGCTACTCTCAGGAAGGTCGATGAGAAGGTCCGCCTGGCCAGAATCATTGCGAACGACGCCGGCTGGCAGGCGCGTATTGCGTCTCGCCTGCTCGTGCTGCCTTCGACCACAACGGCGCGGCGAGCCGTAAAGCGCCACAGCGCGATTCTCGATGTGGCCGTGCCCGTGCGGGGCGCTGCCTGCCGAACGTGGCTGAGACGCCCGTCCAGCGTGATTGCGGGGCTGCTGTTTGTTGCAGATAACGCTCAGGCAACTGATAAACAGCGTCGGGTCGCTCCGGGTCGGGTGCGACGGCCTCGAGCGAGTGTTCGTCACGCATGAGCTGGCGGCCGGCGAATGACCCCGCGAGGCCGCGCCGCACGTAACAGCACCCCGGCTGCTATTTGACGCGCGCCCGGCGGCAAAGCGCGCCGGCGAAGGGTGCCGGCCGGCGCCCGGGCGCCGCCTACAATGACCGCCATGACCGACGACGTTCGAGTCCGGATCGCACCCAGCCCCACCGGCCCGCTGCATATCGGCACGGCGCGGACGGCGCTGTTCAACTTCCTGTTCGCTCGCCATAACGGCGGCACGTTCATCCTCCGCCTGGAGGACACCGACGTCGCGCGCAGCTCCATCGCATACGAGAAGGACATCCTGGACGGGCTCCACTGGCTGGGTCTCAGCTGGGACGAGGGCCCGGCCGTTGCGGGGGAGGAGGCACGCGGGCCGTACGCCCCGTACCGCCAGATGGAGCGCCTGGCGACCTACAAGCAGGCTGCGGACGCGCTCCTGGCAGCGGACAAGGCCTATCCGTGCTACTGCACTCCGGAGGAGCTTGATGCCGAGCGGCAGCGCCAGGAGGCGGCCCATCTGCCGCCGGGCTACAGCGGCCGCTGCGTGCGGCTGACCGCGGCCGAGCGTGCGGCGTTCGAGGCCGAGGGTCGCCGGCCGGCGCTCCGTTTCCGGATCGCGGAGGGCGTCGTCGCGTTCGACGACATGGTCCGCGGCCACGTGGAGTTCGACACTTCCGCGCTCGGTGGCGATCTCGTCATCGTCCGCGCCGACGGGACGCCGCTGTATCACTTCGCGGTCGTGGTCGACGACGCCGCCATGCGAATCAGCCACATCATCCGGGGCGAGGACCACCTGTCGAACACGCCCAAGCACATCCTCCTCTTCCGGGCGCTCGGCTACGACGAGCCGCGCTTCGCCCACCTGCCCCTCATCCTCAACGCGGACCGGTCGAAGATGAGCAAGCGCAAGAGCCAGACCGCGATCAGCGACTACATCGGCGAGGGATTCGTCGGCGAGGCGCTGGTCAATTACCTCGCCCTGCTCGGATGGTCCACCGGGACCGAGGAAGAGGTCCTCTCCCTGGACGAGCTCGTCGAGCGTTTCGACATCGGCCACGTCCAGAAGGCGGGCGCTGTCTTCGATCGAGAGCGCCTCGAATGGCTCAACGGGCAGTGGATCCGTCGTCTCCCACCCGACGAGCTCGTGGAGCGCCTACGACCGTTCCTCGAGGCGGACGCAGCAGCCGGCCGCATCGATCGGGTGCCCACCGACGACGAGACTCGGGCGCTCGTGCCGCTGGTCCAGGAGCGCCTGCCGGTGCTCGGTGCGATCGGTGAGCTCGTCGGCTTCCTGTTCATCGACGAGGTGCTGCCGGACCCGGCCACCCTCGTGCCCAAGCGCTGGGATCTCGCCACGACCCTCGAGGGCTTGCGCGCCGCCCGTGAGGTGATCGCCCGTAACGGCGAGCTCGCCTTCGACCACGAGGGTCTGGAGTTGGCCCTGCGTGGCCTCGCCGAGGAGCGCGGCTGGAAGGCGGGCGACCTGTTCATGGCGATCCGCGTCGCGGTCACCGGCCGCACGGCGACGCCGCCGCTGTTCGAGACGCTGGTGGCGCTCGGCTACGGCCGCACGCTCGACCGGCTCGATCGCGCGCTCGCCGCCCTGGCGGAGGCGACGCCGGCCTGACCGGTCGCGGCGGGGCGTCCGTTCCGGGCGGCGACGCGGTGCCGGCGGCTATCCTTCCGCGATGCGCCTTTCGAAGCTGTTCTTCACGACCCTACGCGACGATCCCTCCGAGTCCGAAATGCCGTCGCATCGCCTGCTGCTCCGTGCGGGATACGTCCGCCAGCTGGGCGCCGGCCTGTACTCGCTCCTGCCGCTCGGCTTTCGGGTGACCAGGCGGGTGGAGCAGGTCATTCGCGAGGAGATGGACCGGATCGGCTGCCAGGAGATGGAGATGCCGGTCATCCATCCCGCCGATCTCTGGCGGGAATCCGGGCGGTACGACCAGATCGGGCCGGAGATGGCGCGCTTCAAGGACCGGTCCGGGCGCGACATGGTCATCGCCATGACCCACGAGGAGGTCGTCGCCGACCTGCTCCGCGACATCGTCCGGAGCTACCGGCAACTGCCGGTCATGGTCTATCACTTCCAGACGAAGTTCCGCGACGAGCCGCGCTCGCGAGGCGGCCTGATCCGGGTCCGTGAGTTCGTGATGAAGGACTCGTACAGTTGTGACCGGGACGAGGCGGGCCTGGACCGGAGCTATCAGCTCCACCACGAGGCGTACGGCCGGATCTTCGAGCGCTTGGGCCTGCGGGCGATCGCCGTGGCCAGCGATGTCGGGATGATGGGCGGCAGCCAGGCCCACGAGTTCATGGTGCTCAATCCGGCGGGCGAGGACGTCCTGGCCCTGTGCGAGTCGTGTGGCTTCTCCGCCAACCGCCAGGTCGCCGCCGTGCGTCCGCCGACGATTCCCGAGGCCGAGCAGCGGCCGATGGAGGAGGTGGAGACGCCGGGCACCACCACGATCGGGGAGCTGGCCGCCTACCTTGGGATCGAACCGGCTGAGACGGCCAAGGCCGCCTTCTTCGTCGCCGGCGACGGCCGGCTCGTGACCGCAATCGTGCGGGGCGACCGAGAGGTGAACGAGACGAAGCTCGCCAACGTGGTGCGAGCCGAGGGTGGCCTCCGACCGGCCCTGGCGGAGGAGATCGCAGCGGCTGGGATGGAGCCTGGCTATGGCTCGCCGATCGGCGCACACGACACTATGGTGGTGGTCGATGAGATCGCGGCCGGGACGCCCAACCTGGTCACGGGCGCGAACCGCGTCGGCTGGCATATGCGCAACGTCAACGTGGGCCGCGACTTCCGACCGGACCTGATCGCCGACATCGACAACGCCCAGGAGGGCGACCCATGTCCGAGCTGCGGACTGCCGGTGGTCCTGCGCAACGGGGTGGAGGTCGGCAACATCTTCAAGCTCGGCACGAAGTACACGGCGGCCCTGGGCGCCACCTACCTGGGCGAGGACGGCCAGGCGCATCCCATCGTCATGGGCTCGTACGGCATCGGCCTGGGGCGCAATGTCGCCTGCATCGTGGAGGCACATCACGACGACAAGGGCATCGTCTGGCCGGCACAGGTGGCGCCCTATGCCGCGCATCTCGTCGCGATCGGGTCGAACCGTGACCCCCAGGTCGCGAACATCGCCGAGCGCCTGCACGCGGCTGCCCTGGCGGCCGGCCCGGAGCACGAGATCCTGTACGACGATCGCGACGAGTCGCCCGGCGTGAAGCTCACCGACGCCGAGCTGCTGGGCATGCCCCGGATTCTGACCGTCAGCCCGCGCTCGATTGCCGCCGGCGGGGTCGAGGTGACGATCAGGGCGACCGGCGCACGGTCCACGATCTCGATCGAGGAGGTCGAGGCATCGCTCACGGGGGTTCCTACCGAAGACTGATCCGGCCGCGGGTGTGTCCCGTTGCGCCGACTGCCACGGCATCGCCGCTCCACGGTCCGACGATCGCTGTCAACGTAGGATTCGGCCGTGCCTACGCGCGATATCCCGACCGACGACCTGTACGCTCGCCTGGAGCTGCCCGCCGGCGCCGCGCCGGAGGCGATCGAGATCGCCTGGCGAGCGCTCCTCAAGCGTCACCACCCGGACGTCGCCGGAGAGGCGTCGCTCGAGGTCGCCAAGCGGATCAACGTCGCCCATGACTGGCTGAGCGACCCGGAGCTGCGGGCCCGCTACGATCGGGCAACGATTCGGGACGGCGGCGGGAGGCGCCCCGGGACGACGGGCCCCGGCACGACGGGCCCCGGCACGACGCGCCCTGGGCCAGTACCCCGATCCCCGGCTGGACCGCGATGGCCTGGGTGGGCGGCTCGTGGATCGGGCAGCGTGCGGCGGCCGACCCGCCCAGCCTCCGCCCACTCAACCTCCGCCCGGGCAGGCTCCGCCCGGCGGCCTGCTGCTCGTCCGCTCGCCGGCCTCGGGGACGAGCGGCCACCCGACCTCGATCTCTCGTCCGCGCCGGTTCAGGCGTTCCTCGCCCAGGTGGCCGAGCTCACCGTCGACGAGCTGGACAGGCTTGCCCTCGCGGAGCCCGCTCCGATTGCGTTCGTCGCCAACATCCGCCGGTTCCTGGCGGCCGAGCGCAAGGCGGCCCTCGATGCCGTGGAGGCGGCCGTGACCTCGCGGCTGTCCGATGCCGCCCGGGGCCGGCCGCGGATCGGCGACGCTGTGACCAGCGTCGCCGACCTCCTCGTGCTCGAGGGATTCCTCGCCGATTCGCTGAGCGAACCGTTTCGAGAGCGAGTAGGGGAGCGGATGATGCGCGGCTGGGAGGCGGCCGTCGGCCAGCGTCGGTACGGCCCCAACACACCGGAAGTCGAGGCCCTCGTGGCGAGGGCCGGACGGCTCGGCGATGACGGCGCGCGCCGCATCGTGGAGGCGGCTCGCGAAGCTCGCCTGGGCGCCGTCCACTGGCCGCGCGGGACGGACCCGGCGGAAGACGAGACCCTCCGAATCTCGGTCGAGCTCGCGGGGCAGGACGTAGCCGCGGCCGTGGCGACCTGCGGATTGCCGAGGGCGCGGGAGGCGGCCGTCCGAAAGACGATGGCCGTCCTTGCCGGGATCGTCGCGCTGCGACCGGCCTTCGCTCCGAGCGTCTTCGCCTCTCTCACGTCACGCTTCGCCGAGCTGGGCCTCGTGAACGTCGGGCGGCGTGTCCCGCGCTGATCCCGGACGAGCCGTCCACTTGCGGCTGGGCTCGAGGGCTGCAGTCAGACGAGGCCCACCGCGTAGAGGTTGCTCGCGGCTCCCATGATGCCGGCCGCGGCACCGGCCGCCAGGAGCGCCACCGCGAGCGAGACGAGGATCGGCCGGCCGACGCGAACGAGCAGAACGGTAACGCCGATGACGAGCGCGAACAGTCCGATCTTGAGGGCGATCAGACCGGCCAGGCCATAGGTATCGAAGGCGCTGCCGGCGAGCGGCCCGCGCTCGGCGATCGAGCCCAGCTGGCTCAACATGTGGCCCGCGGTCGCGAGATCCTCCAACTGCGCCACGAGGAGGATGGTGATGAGGATCGAGAACACCATCGCGCGCTGCACCGTTCAGCCCATCCTTCCGGTTCTCGAGCGCTCGCCAACGGTCTCCGCGGAGACCGCTGCGTCCTTGGCACCCCGGCGGCTGGACCCTCTCGGTTCGAGAGCCTCCACGGCTCAGTTTGCGCCAGATCGGCGTCGCCCGCTCGGCGCAATCCGCATGCGCTCGATGATGTTGGCGACATTCTGGGATTCGTCGATCGCCGCCTCGAAGCGCGTGTCGGTCCGCTTGCATCTGGACGGCTTCGCGGGCCAGCCAGATAACGGATGCGCCGTGTGGGATGCTCACGATCATGGACCGACTGCACGTCGCGACCCTCAACATCCTCAACCTGGCCGATCGCTGGTCGGAGCGCCAGGGACTCATCTACGCCGACATGGCTGCCCTGCAGCCGGACCTGTTGGCGCTCCAGGAGGTGGTCTACGTCATGCACCAGGATCGACTCATCGGCGCCGCCGGGAACGGCAGGTACGCGGTGATTCGGGGCTGGGCTGGTCGGCCCGAGTATGGCAACAGCCTCCTCGTCCGGGAGCCGCTCCACGCCGAGGCCGAGGGGCGCCTGGACCTGGGCCTGCAGCGGGCGGCGCACCGGGTCAGGCTCGCCCTGCCCGACGGAGCGACCGTCGTCGTGGCCGTCACCCACTTCCACCATCCGCCGGATGCGCATGAGGAGCGGGACGGCCAGGCGCAGGCGCTCCTGGCCTGGCTCGACGATGCGCCAGGCAACGAGCCCGCCCCGGACGCCACGATCCTCGCCGGCGACTTCAACGCGAGACCTGGATCGCCGGCATACGTGCGGATCGCGGCTGCCGGGTTCCGATCGGCCCATCGCGAGGCCAACGGTGATGAGCCCGAACGCACGTGGCCCTCCGGTCTCGTCGCTCCGGCGATGGACACCGACGGTGAGCCCGGCTGCCTCGACTACATCTGGATCCGGGGAGCGGTCAGGGTGACCGAGTGCCGGCTGGTGTTCGACAGGCCCGATGCCCAGGACCCCACCCTGTATCCGTCCGACCACTTCGGCCTGGTCGCGGGCCTCGAGATCGGCTGATGACAGGCGCCGGCCAACGCCCCCTGGCGCTCGCCCACCGAGGCGACCACAGCCGACATCCGGAGAACAGCCTGGCCGCGCTGGTGGCAGCCCTCCAGCGACCCGCGTGCGACGGTCTCGAGTTCGACGTCCGGTCCTCCCGCGACGGGGTGCCTGTCGTCGTTCACGACGCGACCCTCGCCCGGACCCATCGCCGGCCGGAGGCGGTAGCGGACCTGTCGGCCGCGGAGCTCGACGCGCTCGGCGTGACGAGCGTGGCGACCGTCCTCGAGGCCGTGCCCCGCAGGGCGTTTCTCGACATCGATCTCAAGGTGGAGATCGGCGGGCCGCTGATCGAGATCCTCGCCGCGGGGCGGGGCCCGGCACTGTCGAACGCGGTGATCTCATCGTTCGATCAGCGCGCGCTGGTGCGAGTGCGGGAGCTGGCACGCGACTGGCCGACCTGGCTGAACGCGATCGACCTCGCGCCGGCCACGATCGATCGGGCGGGCGAGCTCGGCTGCCGAGGGGTCTCGGTGGAATGGCACGCAATCGACGGACGGTCCTTGGCACGCACCCGCGCGGCGGGGCTGGACGTCGCCACGTGGACGGTGACCAGGCGACCGACGCGCGACCGACTGGCGAGACTGGGTCTGGTCGCGATCTGCGTGGAAGGCGCCGCGCTCACGCGCTGAGCGTGCGCGGGCCCTGCCGACGGCCGGGCCCGAGGAAGGATTGCCGCGCCTTACGAAGCGGAGGCGATCCGACTGGGTGATGTGGAGCCACCCAGCACGACCGTCAGCCGATCGGCAAGGGAGCGGCGTCGGCTCGCCGAGCGGGAGGCGAGGGCAGCGCGCAGCTGCATCTCGGCAGCGGCGTCGCGCTCGCGGTCGCGAATGATTGCCTCGACGAGGTCGAGACGTGACACGAGGTCCATGGCTGTTGCTCCTTCGCCGTGGCGGTGCTGGTTGGTCGTTCTGTTCATGCTCGTACTATAGGTCATATATCGATGCTTGTCAATATAGACATATGACGATATAGTGGCGGCCATGAGACGATCCACTCCGCTGACGGACGATCCCGACGTTCGGCTGCTGCACGCCCTCGCGGATCCGACTCGCCTGGCAATCGTTCGGGAGCTGAGCAGCGCGGGAACAATCTGCGCATGCGACTTCACGGCGACCTGTGGCGTGAGCCAGCCCACCGTGTCGCACCACCTGCGGGTCCTGCGTGAGGCGGGCGTGGTCCGCGCCGAGCGGCGCGGGACGTCGATCGACTACTCACTCGCCCCCGGCATCAGCGATCGGTTGGCCGGGCTCGCCCGCGGTCTCGCGCCCGCCTGAGCCAGCCTCCCTAACTGGAGGGCACGAGGTCCGGCGGCAGGAGCCAGCGCAGGACGCCGCCGCCCGGCTGGATCGGTCGGTCGACGTCGACCCGCGCGAGGGCGCCCTTGCGCAGGGAAAGCTCCGGGGCCCCGACGAGCGTCGAAAGCAGCTCGCTGAAATCCGGGTCGTGCCCCACCAGGACGACACGGCGCGGCGCGTCCCTGAGGATCTCGCCAATGCCATCGATGTCCAGAGGGCCGGCGAGGCGGTCGTCCTCAACGACGGTAGCGCCCAGCGCCTCCGCAACGATCCTGGCGGTCTCGGCGGCCCGGACCTTGGGGCTGGCCAGGATGGCGTCGGGCGCGAACTCGATTGCAGCCAGCTGACGGCCCAGCCGTTCGGACTGGCGACGGCCCTTGGCGGACAGCGGACGTTCGCCGTCGGGCCGGGTCCATGCCTCTGGATCCCCGGCGTCCGCATGGCGGAGCAGGTACAGCTCGATCCTGCCCTGACGATCGGTCATCGCTCAATCACTCCACGAAGCTACAGGACCGCGACCGCCCGACCCAGGCCCCGCCGGAAGGCCAGGCCGCCGACGCCACGCCAGATCGGGCCCACAGTTCGGCGCAGCCGGGCGACCTCGCGCTCGCGGTCCATGAGGTAGCGTCCGATGGCGGCCGCTTCCGCCTCGGACAAGCGGCCCGAGCGCTCGACGAGGAAGGCGCGGGCCATGGACGCCGCCACGTCCGCGTCGTTCAGGAGGCCCAGGTGGTCCTGCATCGCTGTGACGCGGGCGATGAGGCTGGCCGCGTCGGGGCCGAGGCATTCCCGCACGAACTCGAGGGTGTAGCGCAGCCACTTCCCGGCGATCCGGAGCTCATGGAGCGTGGCCACGTCCGCCCAGCGGAGCACCGGTTCATAGGCCCGAACCTGCTCGTAGGCCGTCCAGATCTGGGACGCTGCGCGGTCGCGAATGCGGTGAGGGACCGTCGGCACGACGGCCGCCGCTCCGGCGCCCTCATTTCGGACGAAGTCCCGAAAATCATCCACCCAGCGCTTGTAGCTCTCGCTCTCCAGCTCCCGGACCAGCAGGACGCGGGCGTCGTCGCGTTGATCGCGCCACGCGGCGAAGAGGGGGGCCACGGCGCGCTGCTCTGTGCGCGACTGTGTCGCGAGGTATGCCTCGCCGGCTTCGATCAGCACGTCCAGGTCTCGGACCGCACCCAGCCGGCCGGCCACCTCGCGCAGGCGGCGCCGGTGGCGCTTGGTGCGGCCCTTCTGAAAGCCGTCTCCGAATACGCGCCAGGCTGCTCGCATGCGCCGCGTCGCCACTCGCATGCGGTGCAGGTCTTCTGGGTCGTTACCCTCTCGGGTGCCAGCCTCATGGGCGATCATCCGGGCCAGGTGGAAGCGGAGAACCTTGCGCCCGGCTTCCGGCAGGAAGTCCTCGGCGGTGACCCCCGGCGTCTTGCCGACGACGAGCGGCAGGGCCGACGGGGCGGACGGGACGGCCCCGGCCGCAGCCGAAGGCCGGTCTGGCTCGATCGATCGCGCCGCTTCCTGGCCCTTCGCCTCCTGGCCGTGCCCGCCCCGGCCCGTGGCTGCGCTCCGCGGCGCCCTGGTCTGCGCGGTCGCCCCGGGTGGAGCCGCCACACCCGCCTCCTGCTGAGCGGCAGAGCGTGACGCGGTCTGCGAGGGTCGACCGGTCCGGCCGCCCCGGGCTCGCGGCCGACGCCCATCACGGGGCGAGGCCGCCGGGCCCGACCTCTCGTCCGGGGCCGTGACGCCATCCCAGCCTCCGGCAGCAATGCCATCGGCGCGAGCCGCCACGCCGGCGCTCTCGGACGCCGCCAGTGCCGCCTCCAGCTTCGACGATGTTGCCGGTGAGAGGCCGCTGTCATTCTCCAGGAAGGCGCGTAACTCGGCCAGGCGGGACTCGTCGCCGGAGGTGAGCTCCACCTCGAGTTCGGCGAACCGGTCGATGACCCGCCCACGAGCGACGACATCGACCTCGTCGAGGCTCAGCTCGACTGCCGCATCGGGGGCCTTGAGGCGTCGCTTCCTGCGGAGCTGGCGAACTGTAACCAGCTCGACCAGGGGTGCGTCGCCGCACAGCTCGAGGATGAGCGAGCGCGCCGCCGATGGGGGCCAGTCACGCGGCTCCGCGGTCCGGTCGGCCGGACCCTCGAGCTCCTCGCGTCGGGCGAGGGCTCCATCGAGCGCCGTCGTCGCCTTGACCGTGACGATCGTGCCGGCGTTGGTCTGGCGAAGGCGCGCCGCGAAGCCGGCCCGGGCGAGCGCTCCATCGGACGTGTCCAGGTAGCGGTCCTCGTGCTGGGCGGTTCGGGCCGCCGCCGCCGCCCGGAATGGGCCCAACGTCTCGGCCGACAGGAATCGCTCACCCGAGGCGACGTCACGGAGCCGGTACTTGAGCTCGACCTCCATCGGGCGGGCCTGGGTGGCCACGTCAGGCACGAGGGTCGAGGGAGCCGGCGCCCGCGCGCGGCCGGCGCGGACTCGACAGGCTGGAACTGGACTCGAGCGCCTGCTCCTTGAGGACGGCAAACGTATCGCACGTCCCCGGCGCACCGTTGATTTCCTCGGTGCGCCGCCAGGTCGCGTCCGCCTCGAGCTGCCAGGAGCGGCGGTCGTCGGCAAGCATGGTCGTCACGATCGCCTCGATGCGGGCGCGCGCCTCCCGATCCTCGACTGGGACGATGGCCTCCACCCGGCGGTCGAGGTTCCGCTCCATCAGGTCGGCCGAGCCGATGTACCACTCCTGCTCTCCACCGTTGGAGAAGCCGAAGATCCGCGAGTGCTCCAGGAACTCCCCAACGACGGAGCGGACGCGGATCCGGTCCGAGACGTCCGGCAGGCCGGGCCACACCGAGCAGATGCTCCGGACGATGAGATCGACGTCGACCCCGGCCTGGCTCGCCCGATACAGCGCGTCGACGCACGCCGGGTCCACGACCGCGTTGAGCTTGAGGACGATACGGGCCGGTCGGCCCGCCGAGGCGTGGCCGACCTCGCGCTCGATGAGTTCGAGGATGCGCGTACGGAGCGACAGGGGCGCGACCAGCAGCCTCCGGAAGCTTCGCTGCCGGGAGAGGCCGGTCAACACGTTGAACAGGTCCGTCACGTCGGCGCCAAGCTCGGGCCGGCACGAGAGCAACCCTAGATCCGTGTACAGACGGGCCGTCCGCGGGTTGTAGTTACCGGTTCCGACATGGACGTACCGCCGCAGGCCGGAGCCTTCCCGCCGGACGACCAGGACGAGCTTGGAGTGCGTCTTGAGGCCAACCAACCCGTACACGACGTGAGCGCCGGCCTGCTCCAGCTTCCGGGCCCAGACGATGTTGGCCTCTTCGTCGAAGCGCGCCTTGATCTCGACGAGCACGACGACCTGCTTGCCTCGTTCGGCCGCCCGGATGAGGTCGCGGACGATCGGGGAATCGCCGCTCGTGCGATAGAGCGTCTGCTTGATCGTCAGGACTTCCGGGTCGTCGGCCGCCTGGGCGATGAACCGCTCAACGGTCGCCGTGAAGCTCTCGTAGGGGTGGTGCACGAGCAGGTCGTTGGCGCGAATCGTCGCGAAGACGTCGGCCGGCTCGTCGTCGTCCGGCGGAATCAAGCGGGCGGGAACGACCGGGGTCCAGGGCTCGTGACGCAGGTCCGGCCGGTCCACCTCGGTGATCGCGCCAAGGCCGGTCAGGTCCAGCATCCCACTGATGTCGTAGCAGTCCTCCTCCGTCAGGCCGATCCCGCGGAGAAGGATGAGCCGCGTCGCCGCGGGCATCGATCGCTCGACCTCCAGGCGGACGGCCTCTCCGAACCGACGACGCCGGAGCTCCTCCTCGATGGCCATCAGCAGGTCGTCGGCCTCGTCCTCCTCGATCGCAAGGTCGGCGTTGCGGGTGACCCGAAAGGCGTGGGTCTCCAGGATCTCCATGCCGCTGAACAGCAGGTCTAGGTTCGCCTCGATCACCTGGTCGATGAGGATGAACCTGGACGGTGCGAACTCCAGCAGGCGCGGCAGGATCTGGGGCACCTTGATCCGGGCGAACCGGCGCTCGCCGGTCTCCGGATCGCGCATGCCAACGGCGATCGACAGGCTCAGCGTGCTGATATACGGGAACGGATGGCCTGGATCGACCGCCAGCGGCGTGAGAACGGGGAAGATCTCCTCGACGAAGCGCTCCCGGAGCCGGGCATGGTGGTCGGGGATCGTCTGGTAGTCGACGATCGCGATGCCCTCTTCGGCCAGCTCCTGACGCAGGGCCGCAAAGATCTCGGCCTGCTCGGCGATGAGCGTCTGGACGCGGCCGCGGATCTGCGTCAGCTGCTCGGCTGCCGTTCGGCCATCGGGCGACATGGTCGAGGAGCCTGCGGCCACCTGCTGGCGCAGCCCGGCCACCCGAACCTGGAAGAACTCGTCCAGGTTGCTCGAGAAGTGGAAGAGGAACTTCGCCCGCTCCAGGAGCGGATTGCGCTCGTCCCGGCCCTCGTGCAGGACGCGGGCGTTCCAGTCGAGCCAGGACAGCTCACGGTTGAGGTACGGCGGCGGGGCCTCGGCAGCTGGCGGGCGCTGGCGCGATCGCGAGCCGGTGGCGCTGCGTGTACGGGCGGTACTGAGGACGGTCATCCGGTTGAGCGACTCCTGGGGTCGGCGCGGGCGCAGTCGTCCGGGCCGCCGATCCTAGCACGCGTTTGTGAACCCGTGGCACCGATCGATGGTCCCTGTTCGACCACATTCAGGCCCGGCCTCTCGGGTCCCGCTCGACCTCCACCGCCGGGTTATGTCAGCCTTCGGCCCGGTAGCGGCGCTCTCCGGTGCGTGGATCGAGCCAGACCCGCATGAGCCTGCCCGACGACGGATCGATGAACGCCTCCTCCGTGCGCTGGAAGCGGGGCTCCATGGCCCCATCCTCGCCGCCGCCAGGGCCAGCCGGTGCCGAGATCCTCTCGGCCTGCTCCGATCGATAGCGGCTTCGCTCGAGAGCGATCGCGACGATGCCCGTGCCGCCGACGATGAGCAGCCAGACGCCGCCGCCCGCGGCCGGGCCTCCAACGGCGATCAGGACGATCCCGGACAGGAACAAGAGGCCTGCGACCACACCGATGAGAAGGCGCAGTGTCCCGTGCATGGCCGTGGGTGCGGTTATTCGGCCGTCGGCTGGGGAGCGTTCGGGTCGGCCACCACGACGACGGCGGTGCCGTAGGCGACGATCTCGGACATCGTCTGCCCGATCTCGGAGGAGTCGAATCTCATCGAGAGGATCGCGTTTGCACCCATGAGCGTCGCGTTCTGGACCATGCGGTCCACGGCCTGTCGCCGGGTGTCCTCGAGCAGCTCGGTGTACTCATGGATCTCGCCGCCCACGATCGACCGGAGCCCCGCCGCCAGGTTGCCGGCGAGTCCGCGGCTGCGGACGACGAGGCCGAAGACCTGGCCCTTGGTCTCGCTGACGCGCCAGCCGGCGATGAACGGGGTCGTCGTGGTCATCATCGATGAGACTCCTTGGCTGTGGTGGTGACGGTATCGGTGCCGTGGGCGTGTCCGGCGTGGGTGGCCCTCCTGATCGGCGCCCTGTCGGCATCCGGGGCGCGGCGGGCGGCGCATGCCTCACATGGGCAGCGGTCCCGGAGCAAGGCGAAGGTGTAATAGCCGGTGTGGTGCCCGTCGCCCCAGGTGGGTGCGATGGCGTACTGGCCGACCAGCTGGACGTCCACCAGCCGGGTCTGATCTGGGCTGAGCGTCGGCCGGGAGTCGAGCCAACCGGGCATGCCCGCCTCGCCACGGCAGAACGCGCAAGGACAGAGCCAGCGCAGGGTGACGGCGTCGTATGTCGTCTCGTGGCCGTCCGCCCAGCCGATCTGGAGCGTGCCAGCGGCGCGGTCGGCGTGGATGCGGCTGGCGGTCGATGCGTCGGTCACGAGCGGATTGTAGTTCCAAGACACTCCTCGTCTGAGCTCACCTCGCCGACGGTATCGTCGCCGGACGCCGGGGACACAAGCTGGGCAGGCCGTCGACCTGACGGGCCACGAGCCGGCAATTCGTAGCTGGCCGCCCCTGCGACTGCCCGGCCCTGCCGCGACCATGGGTCTGTGACGGGAACGTCGGGACCCTGGCCCACCAACAGCCGCGTCGACGCGACCGGCGAAACCGTGGGCGATCATTGGCGGCGCATGCCATCGACCTTTCGACCGCGCAAACGCCAGGCCAACGCCTGGGCCCATCACACCCGGCCCTCCCGCGGCCTCGACAGGCTGGACCGGGCGCTCGCAACCGTGGCGATTGAATCCGCCGTCCTCGCAGAACTGATCCGTACGGTGCCAGAGGCGACCTGGGTCGCCCTAATGGCCCATGTCCCCTCCGCCGGCACCCGCCGTACCATCCGGCTGAGGCAGCCTCCACCATGACCCTCGTCATCGATGCTCTGCACAAGCGGTTCGGCAACGTCGTCGCTCTCGACGGCGTGAGCTTCAGCGTGCAACCGGGCGAGGTCTTTGGCTTCCTGGGGGCCAACGGCGCCGGCAAGACCACGACGATGCGGATCGTCCTGGACATCCTCGCCGCCGACTCGGGCAGCGTGACCTGGAACGGCCGGCTCAACTCCGACCTGCCCCGCAGGACATGGGGCTATCTCCCGGAGGAGCGTGGGCTGTACGGGCGCATGACGGTCCTCGACCAGCTCGTTTTCTTCGCCGGCCTGTACGGCGTCGAGAGTGGCGCAGCCCGGCGCGAGATCCTCCACTGGCTCGAGCGCTTTCGCATCCCGGACTATGCGGGGCGGCGGGCCGAGGAGCTGTCCAAAGGCAACCAGCAGAAGGTCCAGTTCATCGCCTCGATCGTCCACGACCCCGAGGTGCTGGTCATGGACGAGCCCTTCAGCGGCCTGGATCCGGTGAACGCTGCGCTCCTGAAGGAGGCCTTCGCGGAGATGCGCGGGCGCGGCAAGACGCTGATCTTCAGCACGCACCAGATGGACACCGTCGAGGAGCTGTGTGAATCGGTCGCCATCGTCGACCGCGGGCGGGTCGTGGTCGGCGGGCGGCTGGTCGACGTCCGGCGAGCCTCAGGGGCACGCCATGTCCGCCTGGCGGTCGAGGGCGACAACGGTCTCGCCTGGCTGGCCGGCGTGCCAGGCGTGCGCATCGTCCGGCCCGGGCGCGATTTCGTCGAGCTCGACGTGGATCGCGACCGGGACCCCGACGTCATCCTGCGGGCGGCGCTCGATCGCGGCTGCCGGGTCACCCGGTACGAGATCGCCGACCCGTCACTGGAAGAGATCTTCATCCAGCACGTCGGGCGGCCCGTCGACGAGCCCCGGCATCTGGCTGACGGGGCCACGAGCGCCACGAGCACCCAGCCACAGATCGATCCTCTGCCTTCGGGCGAGGTGCCGCGATGACGGTGCGACGGATCGTGGGTGCGGACGCGCTGCTGGTTGCCCGGCGCGAGTACCTCGACCGTATCCGCAGCCGTGCCTTCCGCATCACGACGCTGCTCGTCGCCATCATTGCCGTCGCGATCTCGCTGACGCCGATCGCGCTCAAGTACCTGGACCAGCACGCGGTCGTGCGCATCACCGTCATCGCCCCGACGAAATCTCTCGCCGACGGCACCGTGGCGATCCTCGACGGCCTCGTCAACCGGCCGCCGGCCGGCCAGGACCCCGATCGCTGGGAGAAGCCCTTCCGCATCGCGGCGGCGAGCGATCTCCAGGCGGCGATCGACGACGTCGCTGCCGGCCGGATCGACGGCGTCCTCGACGTGAGCCGGCGGGCCGACGGCGGACTGAGCTTCGTCCTCCACTCCCGCGACACGTCGACGAGCGCACGAGCCCAGATCATCGCCTTCGCCGCCGAGGGCGTCGCGATCCTGGACTGGACCTCGAGCGTTCCGCGCGGCCTGGACACGCCGCCGTTCCGCCAGCCGTCGTTCGATGTCCGCACCGAGGGTGCCGCTGCCGGCTCCGCAGCGGAGCCCATCGACCAGCAGGAGCTCGCGGGACGGTCGATCCTCGCGATGATCTTCGTCGTCCTCCTGTTCATTTCGCTGGTCACGTACGGGATGTGGGTGGCCACGAGCGTGGCGACCGAGAAGACGAGCCGGGTGATGGAGCTGCTCATCAGCGCCACGCACCCCCGCAACCTGCTCCTCGGCAAGGTGATCGGAGTCGGCGCGGCCGGGCTCACCCAATGCCTGGCGATCGTGCTGCCGGCGCTTGCGGTCTTCCTGCTCCAGGATCGTATCGCGGCCGTCGTCCTGGACCCCTCGGCCGGGCCGGGCGCGCCGATCGTGAGCGTGACGCCGGGCATGCTCGCGGCCTACGGAGCGTTCTTCCTGCTCGCCCTCATCCTGTTCACCCTTGCCTACGCGGCCGCCGGATCGCTCGTCAGCCGCCAGGAGGACGTCCAGCAGCTGGCGATGCCGATGAGCTTCCTGACGATGGCCGGCTACATCCTTGCGATTGTCGGCCTGGGCTCGATCACCGCGCGGTGGGTCGTGGCCCTCTCGTTCGTGCCGTTCTTCAGCCCGTTCCTAATGGTCACCCGGATCATGGTCGGTCGGGCCGAGGCCTGGGAGATTGCCCTCAGCATGGGCCTGCTCATCGCGACGATCGTGGGCGTCGCCATCCTCGCCGAACGCGTGTATGGCGCAGGGGTCCTGCTCTACGGCCAGCGGCCCGGCCTGCGGATGTTCCTCGCCGCGATGCGGCGGCGTTAGCCTTCGGGCCCCGGCCGGGAGACGGGGGAGCGGAGGATCAGGTCGGCGGCCGGCGAATGAGCCCCCGCAGCACGAACATCAGACCCAGGACGATGAGTGCTGCCGGCCACGCGTACCGGGCCGCGTCGCCGTAGCGCGTCCCGGCGAGCGTGATCAACCCGATCGTGCACAGGATGCCGCCCGGGATGAGCGGCCAGGGATGATTCTCGCGCAGCCGGAACAGGGCGCCGAGGATGAAGATCGCGATGAAGCCGAGCCCGAGGCTGACCAGGAAGAGACCGCCGCCGACTCGACCCTGGTCCTCCACGGCCAGCACGACACCGACGCCGACGCCGGTCACGATCCCGCCGGGCACGAGGAAGCCATAGCTCCGCGTCACGAGGAAGACGGCCAGGAAGATCAGCCCCACCAGCAACGGCACGAAGCGTCCGGCGTTCGGCAGGAGCTGGCCCAGCAGGAAGGCCGCGCCGATCGCGACGAGCACGATGCCGCCGACCCACGATCCGTCGCGTGCGTCGCCCCGGCCGTGACCCGGCGGGGTGGAGGCGGGCACCGGACCCATCGGCGGCGCCATCGGTGGGGCCGGGGGCGCGTCCGGTGGCCAGCTCCGGCCGGCGGACGGCAGCAGCTCGGGCGACGGCTCGGACGGCGACTCGGCCGCGGGCCCGGGCGACGACTCGGACGGCGACTCGGCCGCGGGCCCGGGCAGCGGCTCGCCTGGCGCCTCGGGCACTGCCTTCGGCCTGGAGCCAGGTCGTCTCGTGTCGTCGGGTGGTTCGGCCATGCGATGCTCCTATGTCAAGCCGCGGGCTTACGCCTCATCGTCGAACGGAAGGCGCCGAAAGACGGCCAGGACCGGCGCCGCCGGATTCATCTGCCCGGCCGGCCGCGACGCGTCGCCCAGGCCCAATGAGGCCTGGCTCGCGGATGGCTCGGGAGCGGTTCCGTTGGCTGCCGGCGAGGGGGCGGCCGGCGCCGCGGTGACGAGTCGCCACAGTCGGCTTCGTACGCCAGGCAGGTACGGACTCGTCCGAACCCGAGCCATGACCCCGCCGATTCCCTGCGCTCGCACCGCGGCCTGGAGCGCGCGACCTTCGCCGACGATCGACGGGACTGCCACGACCGTCTCGCCGGGCGTCACCGACCGCCTGAGCGCTTCGCGACGTCGCCACAAGGGCTCGCCGAGGAGGGGACGGCCATCGAGCACGAGCAGGTCGAACACGAGATAGGCGACGGCCGGCCCGCGCTCACCCCGAAGCCGGGCGCCGAGTGCGGCCGGATCGGCTCGACCGCCGGCATCCACCACGACGAGCTCGCCGTCGATGACCGCAGAGCGGGCCTGGATCCGGGCGGGCAGGTCGGCCAGCTCGGGCAGCAGCCCGGCCAGGTCGCGGCCGTGGCCGTCCAGGAGGCGAAGCGGCCCGCGGTCGGCGGCCTCGATGAATGCCAGCGCCCGCTCGCCGCCCCAGGACGGCTCGAACAGGTGGTCGGCGGAATCGAACGGCTCCGGAGCTGGCCGGGGAAGCATCGGCCGGAGGTCATGCGGCAGGAGCGGCAGGGCCGATTCCAACTGCAGCGACAGCTGGTCGCTCATCGTCGGTCGATGGTAGCCGCTACACTGCGGCCCGTCGCCGGAAATGCACGCCCGCGAGAGTCAGAGGTTCGACCAGATCCCTCATGCCACGGCCCGCCCGCCCCGACGACATGTACGGCCTGCGCATCGCGACGGACCCGAGGCTATCGCCGGACGGCCGGTGGGTCGCCTTCACGGTGCAGGCGAGCGCGCCGCGTCATGATGGCTACCGGCACGCGATCTGGCTGGTCGCGGCCGACGGGTCGGCACCGGCCCGCCAGCTGACGATCGGAGCAAAGCGCGATCGCCATCCGCGCTTCTCGCCGGATGGGCGGTCCCTCGCTTTCCTCTCGGACCGCCGCCTGATCGTCGAGGAGATGCCCGCCGCGCCGGACGATCGAGAGGACGGCGAGCAGGTCCACCTCTTGCCGCTGGACGCGGGCGAAGCACGCCGCGTCACCGACCTGCCTCGTGGCGTCACCGGCTTCGCCTGGGCTCCAGACGGCGAAACGCTGGCCGTGCTGTCGCCGTCGCGGGGCGCGACGCGGGAGGAGGATGCTCGGCGTCGTGGCATCGCCGCGCGAAAGCGCCCACCGGACGAACCACCGGAGCCCGACTACCGCTACCTCGATCGCCTGGGCTACGAGCTCAACGGGCTGGGGTTCATCGTGGGCCGGGAGGCCGAGATCTGGATCGTCACGGTGGAATCCGGCGATGCCCGGCGGTTGACGGCGGGCGGCACGCCGATCACCGAACCGGCCTGGTCGCCGGACGGAAGGCGGATCGCGTTCTCCACCAACCGGCGCACGGACCGGGACCGCAACTGGCACTCACAGGTCTATGTCGTCGACGTGGCGAGCGGCCGGGAGACACGCATCACGGACCTGGGCGAAACGTGGTTCAGCACGCCGGCCTGGCTGCCAGACGGTCGTACGCTGGCCATGCTCGGCCACCGGTTTCCCGCGGCCGCCGGCTCGAGGAACGACATCTGGCTCTTCGAGGCGGACGGTTTGGAAGCCGGCCCGAACGGTGGCCGCAACCTGTCGGGTGGCCACGACCTCATGCCCGGGTCATCCATGGCAAGCGACCTGACGCCGCACGAGGAGCCCGGCCTTTCGGTGACGAACGGCGGCAAGTGGATCACCTTCACGGCGCCCTACGGCGGCTCGTACGAGCTGTGGCGGATCTCGGCCGATGACGGGTCACTCGTCCGCCTGACCGAGGACCGCCACTACATCTCGGCCTTCGACCAGGTCACCGTGCCCCGCGCCGGCCAGCGGGCACGCCCGGACGGCAGCCAGAACCGTGGTCGCCAGGACAGTCCCGAGGCCGGTCGCCAGGCTGGACACCAGGGCAGCCGGGTCGCCTACGCTCGATCGACGCCCACCGCGCCGACGGACATCTGGGTCCTCGACCTGCCGGCGGGCCGGACGGCCGCCTCGGCCGCAACGCCGCGGCGCTTCACCGATCTCAACGCCGACGTTCTCGCCGACATCGAGCTGGTGAGCCCGATCGAGCGCTGGACGGCCGTCGACGGCCGGGACGTGCAGGGCTGGTATGTCCCACCGGCGTCCTCGGCCGCCGGGCCACCGGATGCCGGTGGGTCGGGGGACGCCGGGGGCGGCAGGCGGCGACGTCGCGATCCGGCCCCGCTCGTGACGGAGATCCACGGCGGCCCGCACACGCTCTACGGCTTCTCGCCGTTCTGGGAGTTCCAGATCCTGGCGGGTGCCGGAATCGGCGTCTGGTACTCCAATCCTCGTGGCTCGGAGGGCTACGGCCAGGCATTCAACGCCGCGAATTTTCGCGACTGGGGCCCGGGACCCGCGCGCGACGTGCTGGCGGGCATCGAGGCGCTCGTCGGCGAGGGCCTGGCGGATCCCAATCGGCTTGGCGTCACGGGCGGCTCGTACGGCGGCTACCTGACCAACTGGATCGTGGGCCACGACGATCGATTCCGTGCGGCGATGACCTGCCGCAGCGTGGTCGACCTGACCTCGCAGTTCCTGTCGGGAGACCTCGCCGGGCCGCAGTTCGGCCAGCTCGAGTTCGGCGCGACGCCCTGGGAGGATCCGGCCTTCTACCGGGACCATTCGCCGCTGACCTACGCCCCGCGTGTGAGGACGCCACTCCTGATCCAGCACAGCGAGCGCGACCTCCGCTGCACCGTCACCCAGGCGGAAGAGCTCTTCGCGATCCTTCGCTCGCATCGCCGGCCGGTGCGGCTCATGCGCGTTCCCGAGGAGACGCACGAGCTCACCCGATCGGGCACGCCATTCCGGCGCGTGGAGAACCTGGTCCAGGTCCGAGACTGGTTCCGCCACTTCCTGGTCCTGGGCCGGCGTGGGTTGCCGCCGCTGCCCAAGGCTCGAGGGGGCAAGTAGTCAGCCTCCGCCGCCTGCCCTGGCTGGCACGCTGGCACACCCGCGGCGGGACGAACGCGGCGGCCAGCTATTCCCCCAGCGACTCGTGGGTCGGACGTGGCCACGCCGACACGGTGGAGCCGACCCGCGCCACGCACGATGGCGTCGACCAAGGGCGGGCATGACGGCCGATGAAGGGCTGGATCGGTCCTACGAGTCGCCCCGCGAATGTCTGGCCGCGCATCCGCCCGCTCGAGCGCGTACGAGTCTCCCCACGCATGGATGGCCGCCGGCGGCGAGCAGCCCGACGGCCGCATGGTCGGGAGTGGCGCGGGCCAGGTGTATCCTCACCGTCCCATGGCGACCAGCACATGACGACGGCGCACCTGTCCACCGACAGCGCCACCCGAGAGCGCGCGCAGGAGCTGATCCGTGCCTGGGACAGCCGCCCGACCGCGACCGGCAACGCCCTCGGCAGCCTTCTCGGACGGGTCACGCCGGTCGACCAGGTCGGCGTGGAGGAGCGCGTCGACTCGCTCCGCAAGCGCTCGATCAAGCGCGCCAGCAAGCTGTGGGCGCTGGACCTCGCGATCCGGATGATGGATCTGACGACGCTCGAGGGCAAGGACACCCCGGGCAAGATCCGGGCGATGTGCGCCAAGGCGATGCGGCCGCAACCCGGCGACCCGTCGATCCCATCCGTCGCCGCCGTCTGCGTCTATCCGGCGCTCGTGACGGAGGCGAAGGACGCGCTCCGCGGCTCGACCGTCAAGGTGGCCAGCGTCGCGACCGGCTTCCCGAGCGGGCAGACATTCCGGGACATCAAGATCGCCGAGACGCGTGCGGCGGCCCAGGCCGGAGCCGACGAGATCGACATGGTCCTGGACCGCGGCGCCTTCCTCAGCGGCGACTACTACGCCGCGTTCGAGGAGATCGTGGCGATCAAGGAGGCGGCCGGCGACGCCCATCTCAAGGTCATCCTGGAGACCGGCGAGCTGGAGACCTATGACAACGTCCGACGGGCGAGCGTCCTGGCGATGGCTGCCGGCGCGGACTTCATCAAAACGTCCACCGGCAAGGTGACCCCTGCGGCGACGCTCCCCGTCACCCTCGTCATGCTCGAGGCAATCCGCGACTTCGAGCGCCAGACGGGCCGCGTCGTGGGCATGAAGCCGGCCGGTGGCATCCGGACGGCCAAGGAGGCGATCCAGTACCTGGTCGTCCTGTACGAGACGCTGGGCCCACGCTGGATGACGCCTGACCGGTTCCGTTTCGGGGCCAGCTCGCTGCTCAACGACGTGCTCATGCAAATCGCCAAGGAGCGAACCGGCCACTACGCCAGCCCGGACGACTTCACGCTCGATTGATGGACGGCCGGAGCGCCCCCGCGGTCGAGAGCGCGCCGGATCGGTTCGAGCCGGCGGTCGAGTTGCCGGACATCCGGGGTCTCGCCTTCCGGCACCTCCGTGTCCCGGATGACTATCGCGGGATGAATGCGGCCGCGAATGCGAACCGGATCGTCGATGGCGATCAATTCACGACATCGCTCGAAGACTTCACCCACTACTACGAGCACCTCTCCAACAGTGACCCGGGACGCGACATCCTCATCGTGGAGATCGGTGGATCGATCGTCGGCTACGCCCGGTGTGCGTGGTATCGCGAGGTCGGCGGCGACCGGATCTACGAGACCGTCTGCTTCCTTGACCCGGAGTGGCATCGACGCGGCATTGGCCGAGCCATGCTCGCGGCGATCGAGGGCCGCGTCCGCCAGATCGCGGCACACCAGCCCGATGACGGTGCCCGTCTCCTGCAGGCCGAGGCGAACGACGCTGCGCCCGGTCGCGAGGCCCTTCTGCGCTCGGCCGGGTTCATGCCCGTCCGCCACGGATTCACGATGATCCGCGCGACGCTCGACGACCAGCCGGACGCACCGCTGCCGGACGGCCTGGAGATCCGCGACGTCCGCCCGGAGCACATGCGGGCCATCTGGGATGCCGACCAGGAGGCGTTCCTGGACCACTGGGGCAGCAGCCAGGGAACCGCGGAGGACTACCAGCGCTTCCTCACCGACCCGACCCAGGGCGATACGACCCTGTGGCGGATCGCCTGGGATGGCGACCGGGTGGCGGGCCAGGTTCGAAGCTTCATCAACGCCGAAGAGAACCGCCGCTTCGGCCGCCGACGGGGCTGGGTCGAGAACATCAGCGTCCGCCGGCCGTGGCGCCACCGCGGGCTGGCTCGCGCGCTCATGGTCGCGTCGTTCCCGCTCCTCCGCGCTCGCGGCATGACCGAGGGCGCCCTGACGGTCGACACGGAGAACCCCAGCGGCGCTCTGCGGGTCTACGAGAGCGTCGGTTTCCGCGCGATCGACAGGTCCACGACCTATCGCCGCCCGCTCGACTGAGGCTCATGCCATCGGTCGAATGGAACCGGGACCGGCCGTCCGCCGTCCGGTGGGCATGCTGACAACCACGCGTCACCATACGTTCGCCCTGGCGGCAATCCTCATCCTCGTCGCCGGCGCGTGCACCTCCGGTGGTTCTCCCTCCACCACCGGATCGCCGGGCGCCAGCGGCGTCCCCAGCCCGAGCGGCTCAGCCAGCGGTTCCCCGCTCGTGGTGGCGGAGCTCAAGTACCGCATCATCGATGCCCTCGGCCATCTCGCCTTCTGCGACCCGGACGCCTTTCCCGTCCGTCGCGACGACGAGGGCGAGCTCGCGCGACAGCACCTGGCCGAGATTCGAGCCGACACGGCAACGTTCGGGGCGATCGCTGTCCAGCTGGGGCTGGATCCGGCCGCCGCGACCTTCACCGCGGACCAGCAGCTCGCGATCTACACAGCCTGGAAAGAGCTGCGTGCGCTGCAGCTCGATCCGGACCGCGATCGGTATCGGTTCGACATCGTCGTCGGGCCGGACGCCACGGGCGCCTACACGCATCTCGTCGGGACGATCACGTCCGCCGGTGCGATCGAGGTCCAGCGACGGGCCCCCGGTGTCCCACCGGCCTGCCCGATCTGCCTCGCCCGGGGAACCCTGATCGACACCCCGGACGGCGCGATGGCCGTCGAAGCGCTGCGACCCGGGATGGCGGTGTGGACCGCCGATCGCGCCGGCCGGCGCCTGGCCGGCGTCGTGCTCCGCGTCGGCTCTGCGGCCGTTCCGCCCTCCCACCGTGTCGTCAACCTTGCCCTGGCCGACGGCCGGTCGCTGACGGTGTCGCCAGGCCATCCCCTGCCCGATGGTCGCCGGCTGGGTGATCTGCGTCCCGGCGACACACTGGATGGCTCGGTCGTCGTGCGAGCCGACCTGCTTCCCTACGACCAGCCCCGGACGTTCGACCTCCTCCCATCCGGTGGGACGGGCTTCTACTGGGCGGGCGGCATCCTCGTGGCCAGCACGCTCCACTGATCGGCGGGCCGCGGCCGGGGCCACGACCGGGCCACGACCGCACGGTCCGGGCCGGACCGGTTCCGGTGCCATAATGGCCCGACGATGACCGTCACCAAGACCGACGCCGACCGCGCTCCCGCCAGCTGGGGCCTGGGCGACGGGCAGGCAATCCCGTGGGATTACGCGCCGGCCCCAGAGAACCGCGAGATCGTCCGGCTCAAGGACCGCTATGGCCTGTTCATCGGCGGTCGCGAGGTGGCGGCCAGCGACGACGCGGTATTCACGACCGTCAATCCGGCCTCCGAGGAGCCGCTGGCGGAGGTTGCCCGGGGCACGGCGGCGGACATGGATCGCGCGGTGCGGGCGGCCCGGCTGGCCTTCGGCCGCCGCTGGGGCGGCCTGCCCGGGCGCGAACGGGCGAAGTACCTGTTCCGCATCGCTCGGATCCTCCAGGAGCGCAGTCGCGAGTTCGCCGTGCTCGAGACCATGGACTCGGGCAAGCCCATCAAGGAGAGCCGCGACGTCGACGTTCCCCTGGCGGCGGCTCACTTCTGGTATTACGCGGGATGGGCGGACAAGCTCGACTACGCCTTTCCGGGGCGGGTCGCCCGGCCGCTCGGCGTGGCCGGCCAGATCATTCCCTGGAACTTCCCGCTGCTCATGCTCGCCTGGAAGATTGCCCCTGCCCTGGCGGCGGGCAACACGGTCGTCCTCAAGCCGGCCTCGACGACGCCGCTGACCGCCCTGCTGTTCGCCGACGTCTGCCGCCAGGCCGACCTCCCGTCGGGCGTCGTCAACATCGTCACCGGTCCCGGCGAGGTGGGCATGTCGCTCGTCCGCCACCCCGGGGTGAACAAGGTGGCATTCACCGGGTCGACCGAGATCGGGCGGCGCATCGCGGCCGGCGTGGCCGGTTCGAACAAGGCGCTCACGCTCGAGCTCGGCGGCAAGGCCGCCAACATCGTCTTCGACGACGCGCCGCTCGACCAGGCGGTGGAAGGCATCGTCAATGGGATCTACTTCAACCAGGGCGAGGTCTGCTGCGCCGGCTCGCGCCTGCTCGTCCAGGAGAGCGTCGTCCAGCCCCTGATCGACAAGCTCAAGGATCGCCTGGCGACGATCCGCGTGGGCGATCCGCTGGACAAGAACACGGACGTCGGCGCCATCAATTCGCGGGCTCAGCTCGAGAAGATCACCGAGCTGGTTGCGTCCGGTGTGGCGGAGGGCGCCGAGATCTACCAGCCCGCCTGCGACCTGCCCGACCGCGGCTACTTCTTCCGGCCAACCCTGTTCACGAACGTCGCCCAGAGCCATCGGATCGCCCGCGAGGAGATCTTCGGTCCCGTCCTGTCCGTGCTCACCTTCCGGACGCCGGAGGAGGCCGTGGAGAAGGCCAACAACACGCCGTACGGCCTGTCGGCCGGCGTCTGGACGGAGAAGGGCAGCCGGATCCTGGCGATGGTCCGCCGGATGAAGGCGGGCGTGGTCTGGGCCAACACGTTCAACCGGTTCGACCCGACCTCGCCGTTCGGCGGCTACAAGGAATCGGGTTACGGCCGCGAGGGTGGCCGCCACGGCCTCCATGCCTACGTCCGCCTGGACGATCGCTGATGGCCGCCGCCAGCCTCGACTTCGCATTTACCAACCCCAGTGGTGGTACACGCGTTTCGGCGTCCTCGATGACCGATCCGAACCCGTCAATTAGCCGTGACCGGCTAACTGGCGAGCCTCGGCTGTCATCGATGGCGCGTTTCACCACTCCGGTTGGTATTCGTGTCTACTGCGGGATGAACCCGTGAGGCCCGAGCGGATCGGGGTGCGCAAGACCTACAAGCTGTACGTGGGCGGGGCGTTTCCGCGGAGTGAGTCGGGTCGCTCGTATGTCGTGACCGCCTCAAACGGATCGCCGCTCGGCAACGTCGTGCGCGGCTCGCGCAAGGACGTACGCGATGCGGTCCGGGCCGCCCGGGCTGCCTACGAGCCGTGGGCCGCCCGCACGGCGATGAACCGCGGCCAGATCCTGTACCGGGTCGCCGAGCTGATGGAGGGCCGGCGCATCCAGTTCGTGGAGGAAGTCGAGGCCGCCGAGGGACTCCGGCCGGCGCGCGCCGCCGATGCCGTGAGCCGGACGATCGACCGCTGGGTCTGGTACGCCGGCTGGGCCGACAAGATCGCCCAGGTGCTGGGCTCGGTGAACCCGGTGGGGGCGCCCTACTTCAACTTCACGTTCCCCGAGCCGACCGGTGTCGTGGGCCTGGTGGCGCCGGAGACCTCGTCCCTGCTGGGCCTCGTGTCGCGACTGGCGCCGGCGATCGTGACAGGGAACACGACCGTCGTGCTCGCATCGGAGTCGCGGCCTTTGCCGGCGGTCAACCTGGCCGAGGTGCTGGCCACCTCCGATGTGCCGGGCGGGGTCGTCAACCTCCTGACCGGCTTCAAGCGTGAGCTTGTGCCCGTGCTGGCGGCCCACGACGACGTCGACGCGCTCGACACGTGGGGCGTCCCGGCCGACCTCCAGGAGGCGGTCGAGGTCTCCGCCGCGGACGACATCAAGCGCCTGGCGAGGCGCCCGGCTGGCGTCTCCGACGCACGCTTCGACTGGACGGACGATGCTCGCAGCCAGCGGCCGGAATGGATCGCCGCCTTCCTCGAGATGAAGACGGTCTGGCACCCGATCGGCGTCTGATCCCGGCGTCTGATTCCGGCGACGGGACGCACGGGCCGCCGACGGGTCCCATGCACGGCCGGCGCCGGAGCGTCCTGCAAGCGAGCCGGCCCGTAGACTGGCGTCCGTGCCGCCCGGCGTATTCGCCCTCGTCCTGGTCATCGCGGTCCTGCACGTCGTCTGGAACGCGATTCTCAAGTCTTCGGGCGACCCGCTGCGAACGGCCGAGAGAGCCGTCGTCGTCGGCGTCGCGGCGTTCGCCCCGCCCGTGGCCATCGCCTGGTGGCTCGTCGGCCGGCCCGCCATCCCGCTGGGAGCGCTCGGTCTCGGCGCGCTGTCCGGTGTCCTGGAGACGGCCTATTTCATCTGCCTGGCGGCGGCCTACAAGCGCGGCGACCTGTCGGTCGTCTATCCGATCGCCCGCGGGACCGCGCCGCTCCTGTCGGTCGGGTTGGGGGTATTCCTGCTCGGCGAGCGGCTCGGACCGCCGGGCACGCTGGGTGTCCTGGCGCTCCTGAGCGGCATCTTTCTCATCCAGCGTCCGTGGCGAGCTCTGGCGGCGATCCGGCGCCGGACCGCCGGCCGGGATGTCGTCGCGGGAGGGGATCCACTTGGGGCCGCCGAGTTCGCGCTCCTGACGGGCGTGATGATCGCCGCCTATTCGGCCGTGGATCGGGTCGGCGCCCGCCTCGTGGCGCCGTGGCTGTACGCCGCTGTCGTCTTCCCGATCTGTGCCCTGACGCTCGTCCTGTGGGTGCGAATCGTGGCCGATCGTCGCCGCCGACCGGAGGAGCCGGCAGCGTCACCGGCGTCCTGGCGACGGGCGTCGGCGGCCGGCGTCGTCAGCCTCGGCGCGTACGGCCTGGTGCTCCTCGCCTACACGCTGGCGCCGCTCTCGGCGGTGGCGCCATTGCGCGAGAGCGCGGTCGTGATCGCCTCGGCCTGGGGTGCTGTCGCGATGGGTGAGGCAGTCACATACGGCGAACGCGTTCGGAGGATCGGGGGCGCCTGCCTGGTGCTCGCCGGCGCGGTGCTCCTGGCGCTCGAGGGCTGAGCCCTGTCAGCCGGCAGGCGTCGGCCGTCAGCCGGGCCTGGTGTCCGCACCTGCCACGGCACGGCCGGCAAGTCGCCGCTGGCCGAACCGGCTGTTGACGAGCGCGACGCCGCCGATGATCAGCACCGTGCCCGCCAGCACGCGGCCATCGATCGTCTCGTGGAGCACCAGGAAGCCGAGCGCGATGCCCACGACCGGCAGGACGTAGGCGACGAGCGACGAGCGGGTCGAGCCCCAGCGCGAGTGGAGCCGGAAGAACGCCAGGTAGGCCAGGCCGGAGCCGAAGACGCCGAGCCACAGAACCGACACGATCGTGGACTGCTGGATCGACAGGTCGAAGGGGTGCTCGAAGACGAGCGCGAGCACCGCGCTGGCCAGCAGCGCGAAGAAGACCTGGAAGAACGAGGTGACCATCGGGTGCAAGCCGCGCACGTAGCGGCGGGCGTAGACGTTGCCCGAGGCGTAGGCGATCGATGAGCCGATCATCGCCAGCTCGCCCGGCAGGCTGCCGCCCTGGCCGGACAGGCTGGGGCTGGTCAGAACGACGACGCCGCCGAAACCGATCAGCAGGCCAATGACCCGGTTGATCGTGATCGGCTCGTCCGACAGGAAGAGTGCGGCCAGGACGATCGTGAACAGTGGCACCGACGCGTTGAGAATCGAGGCCAGTGCGGACTCGATCGACTGCTCGCCCCAGGTGATGAGCGAGAACGGGATGACGATGTTGAGCGCGGCCATCATCGCCAGGTGGCCATACGTCCGTCGATCTCGCGGCAGTCGCTGGCTGCTGACGGCCAGCACCACGGCGAGCAAGGCGGCCCCGACCGCAAGTCGTCCGGCCACGAGCGTGAACGGACTCAGCGTCTCGACGCCGATCTTGATGAACAGATAGCTGCTGCCCCAGAAGAGGCCGAGGGCGACGAAGATGACCCAGTCGATGCGGGCGGTGCGATCAGACACGCTGGCTCCTGGCGAGTGTCGAAGCATGGTATCCCAGCCTTGGCCTAGCAGCCTAGTCCATGATGATGACAAGGACTGGCAGGATTGCCCGGGCCTCCTCTCGCTACGATGTCGGCCACAGATGGAGGGTTGATGCAGCTCTGGGGCGGCCGGTTCGACGAGCCGAGCGATCCACGCGCGACAGACTTCACGCGCTCGATGGAGATCGATCGCGTCCTTGCGCTCGATGACCTGACGGGCTCGATCGCGCACGTCCGGGGCCTCGGTCGCGCGGCGCTGCTCAGCGGCGAAGAGGTCGCTGCTCTCGTCGCGGGCCTCGAGGCCCTTCGTGTGGACGTCGAGGCCGGCCGACTGGAGTGGGACCCCGTGCTGGAGGACGTCCACCTCAACCTGGAGGCGGCACTCGCCGCGCGAATCGGCCCGTTGGCCGGCAAGCTTCATACCGGCCGCTCGCGAAACGACCAGGTCGCGACGGACCTCCGATTGTGGCTGCGGCGGACGATCCACGGTCTGGACGCGGCGCTCGTGGAGATGGAGCGTGCCCTGGTTGCACTTGCCGAGCGCGAGGGCGACGCGGTCATGCCCGGCTCGACCCATATCCAGCCCGCCCAGCCCGTCCTCCTGGCACACCACCTGCTGGCCTACGTCGAGATGCTCGAGCGCGATCGCGGACGCCTGGCCGACGGCGGCCGGCGGGCCAACGTGTCGCCGCTCGGTGCGGGCGCGCTGGCAGGTGCCGGCTACCCGCTGGATCGCGAGGCGACGGCGAGTGAGCTCGGCTTCGATGGCGTGACCGCCAACTCCATCGATGCGGTGAGCGACCGGGACTTCGTTGCCGAGTTCCTGGCGACGGCGGCACTCGGCATGGTCCATCTGTCGAGACTCGCCGAGGAGATCACCTGGTGGTCGAATCCACGGTTCGGGTTCGTCCGCGTCGCCTCTACGTTCGCCACCGGCAGCTCGATGATGCCGAACAAGAAGAACCCGGATCCGGCCGAGCTGGTCCGAGCAAGGGCTGCCCGGGCGATCGGCGCACTGACCGGCCTGCTGGCGCTGCTCAAGGGCCTGCCCCTCGCCTATCAGCGCGATCTCCAGGAAGACAAGCCGCCTCTGTTCGAGACGGCCGCGACGTGGGAGGCCTCGCTGGGAGTGATGGCCGGGCTCATCGGCACGCTGGGAGTCGACCCCGACCGGATGCGAGCCGCCGCCGCAGAGGGCTTCACGACGGCCACGGCGGTTGCCGACGCGCTCGTTCGCCGCGGGGTGACCTTCCGGGAGGCCCATCTCATCGTGGGCTCGCTTGTCGCGCAGGCCGAAGAGGCGGGCCTGGGGCTCGTGGCCGTGACGGATTCGACGGTCGGCTCCGCGCTCGGGGCGAGCAGCGATCCGGTTGCGCGAGCGCTGGCCGCCGACGCAACCGTGGGCGACACGTTGCGCGAAGCCGCCTCCCTGGACGGGGCGCTCGCGTCGTGCGACGTGGTGGGCGGGACCGCGCCCGCACGCGTCGCGGCCGCGCTCGCGGCGGCGAAGGCGCGACTCGACCAGCGGTAGATGACCGCGTAGCCGCCGGTACTCCCGGCAGTCCGTTCCCGCCGCTGCCGCCAGCCGGCAGGCGGTTCCCGCCGTATCGGTCACGCCGACGCGAGCTGATCGGTCGGACGACCGATGACCGAGGCTCGCGTCCCTGCCAACGTCCTGTGAAGTGATCGGGCCGCCCCGGCCCGACCGTTCGCAGGAGGATCGCCGATGGCGACGTTCATGGATGTCCACAACGGGTTCGTGGGCGTGACGGCGCAACAGCTCAAGGAAGCGCACGAGCGAGACCTGGCAATCGAGGCCGACGAGGGCGTCCATTTCGCCCGGGCCTGGCTCGATCCCCAAATGGGCAAGGTCTTCTGCCTGTCGACCGGGCCGACCCGCGAGGCCGTGATGCGGATCCACCAACGCGCCGGCCATCCCACCGCCGAGGTCTACGAGCTACCAGTGGAGGTTTCCTGACATGACGCACACGACTTCGAGGCGCACGCGTAGCCGGATGCTCGCGGCGCTCGTCCTGGCGGCCGTGACCGCGACCATCACCGCGACCGCGGCCTCTGCGGCGCCTGCGACCCAGTCAACCCACCCGGTGGTCTGGACCTGGGATCCGACCACGCCCATCGGCACCTCCACCCTGGTCAGGACCGATGCGGGCCTCAGCGCCACCATTCAAAGCTCCGGAATCCCAGCCGGCCAGGCCGTGACCCTGTGGTTCATCGTCTTCAACAACCCATCCGCGTGTGCCGGCGACCCCTGCAGCATTGTGGATCTCATCTTCAATCCGGCTGCCGAGGGAGACTTCCTGGTGGGTGGCGGCAAGGTCACCGGCGACAGCGCTCGGATCAACCTGGGCGGCTCACTTCAGGTCGGCGACAGCAGCGGCTCTGGCTTTATCGAGATCGGCATGCCAGGTCGAGCGATCGGGCTGACCAACCCGCGCGGCGCCGAGGTCCACCTCGCCCTGCACAGCCACGGGCCGGCGGTCGCGGGCCCGACGTTGCGGAATCAGATCAACTCGTTCACCGGCGGATGCCAGGTCTTCCTGGGCAACGGTGGGTTCGTGGGCTCGGGCATCGCGGACGGACCGGAGGACGTTCCCGACGCGGTGGGTGAGTGCTCGACGCTCCAGGTTTCGGTTCATCGGTAGCAGCGCCTGGATGACCCGGTGGTCGGGAGACGCTCCCGACCACCGGGCCAGTGAGGTCGGATCATGACGCAGCCACAGCCATCGACCGGCCGGGGACTCTCCCGGCGCCAGCTCCTGGGACGGGCGGCCGCGGGTGCCGTCCTGATCACCCCGCTGAACTGGCTGGCACCCCGCCAGACGGGTGCCGGCACCCCCGGTGACGCCCGACCGGAACCCACCGACGCATTCGATGCCGGCGTGGCGACGGCCTGGTTCGACGAGCTGCTCAGCCTGATTCGGCAAACACCCGGCTACAGTCCGCCGGTGGCATCGCGCGCGATCGCCTACTCGGGCGTGGCCCTGTACGAGGCGGTCGTCGCCGGGATGCCCGATCACGTCAGCCTGGCCGGTCTCGTCAACGCACTCGCGCCATTGCCAGGGGCGGGCCGCAATGGCGCCTACCACTGGCCGAGCGCAGCCAATGCGGCACTGGCCGAAATGGCGAGGCAGCTGTTCCCGACCGCGCCCGCGTCAAGCCTGGCGGCCGTTGATGCCCTGGAGTCCAGCTATCTGACCACCGCTCCGCGCGGCATTCGCGAGCGATCGGTCGATCACGGTCGCGCGGTCGCTCGGGCCGTGTTCGCCTGGTCCATGGCCGACGGTGGCCACGAGGGCTACCTTCGCAACTTCCCGGCCGATTACGCGCCGCCGGCGGGACCTGGACTCTGGGTCCCCACACCACCTGGCTACCTGCGCGCGCTGCAGCCCTACTGGGGCGGCAATCGAACATTCCTGCCCGGAGAGGCTGTCGGCGACCCCGGGCCGCCTGTCCCGTACTCCACCGATCCCGCCTCGCACTGCTTTGCCGAGGCGCACGAGGTGTTCATCACGGTCAACGAGCTGACCGACGAGCAGTTCGCCATCGCCCGCTTCTGGTCGGACGACCCCGGCATCACGCCGACCCCGCCCGGTCACTCGGTTTCGATCCTGAACCAGATCCTGCGGCAGCAGGATGCATCACTCGCGCAGGCGGCCGAGGCCTACGCCCGACTGGGTATTGCTCTGGCCGACGCGTTCATCGCCTGCTGGCGGATCAAGTACCGGTACAACCTCCTGCGCCCGATCACGTACATCAGGGACGTTATCGACCCGGCCTGGGGCAAGGCGTTGCCGGTGACAACGCCGCCATTCCCGGAGTACACCTCGGGCCACTCCGTCCAGTCCGCAGCCGCAGCGGCCGTCCTGACCGCTCAGTTTGGCGACGTGGCGTTCGTCGATCACAGCCACGACGCGCGCGGCCTGCCCGCCCGAAGCTTCGCCTCGTTCGACGCCGCGGCGGCCGAGGCCGCCATCTCGCGACTGTACGGCGGGATCCACTTCCGGGCAGCCATCGACCGCGGGTTGGTCCAGGGGCGCCTGATCGGCGGAAGGGCTGCCGCTCTCCCCCTGCATCGATGAGGGTGCCAGGTTCCTCCAGGTGATAGCCAATCCGCACCGCTGACAGGCGCGTGAGCGACTCGGAGCTCGTTTCAGCGATGGGCGAGGGCGGCTTGCCGGCTGGGCGAGGGATCGCCGGCCGGGCGTGACACCGCGGCGACCCAGGTGGCGATCTCTGCCCGGCGAGCGACCCCGAGCTTGGCCAGGATGTGCTCGACGTGGGCGCTGGCCGTCTTGGAGGCGATTGACAGCTCGCCGGCGATCTCCGCGTTGGTCAATCCGTCGGCAATGAGCCGGGCAACCTCGAACTCACGTGAGGTCAGCGGCCGCCATGGCTCGTCGAGCGAGCCGCGGCCTCGGGCGACACGCGTCAGCTCGTCTGCGCGGTCGAGGAGCGGTCGGCTGGCCAGGCGGCCCGCCGTCGCACGTGCGTCGGCCAGGAGCGACGCCGCCTCCGCGAATCGGCTCGATCGGAGGTCTACGCTGGCGAGATCGAGTCGCGCCCAGGTCGCCTCCCAGGTGCGACCCAGCTCGTCCCAGCCGCGAACGGCGGCCTCGAGGGCGGCACGCGCCAACCCGGTCGCTCCGGCCGCGAGGCTCACGAGCCCGCGACCGTGGACAACCGCCGGTGGGGAGATCGGGCTGATGTCGCCGAGGTAGGCGGCCACCCGGTCGAGCCATCGGTGCGCGTCGGCCGGTCGCCCGGCCGCAAGGGCCGCGCGCACGCCAGTCACGACGAATGGCACGAGGAGCGCCCGCTCGCCGACCTCGGCGGCGATCATGAAGGCGGCCTCGCACCGCTCGATCGCGGCCGTTGCCGAGCGATCGACCAGGTCGGCCTCGGCCAGACCCCACATCGCGGGCAGGCGCAGGTCAATGGCGCCACTGCGGTCACCGGCCGCACCGGCAGCGCGCAGGAGCGACCGGGCGTCGTCGACCTTGCCCCGGCCGAATGCGACGTAGCCGAGAGCCACCTGGGCGGCCAGCGTGCCCCGGCTGCAGCCGCGGTTCGCCAGCTCTTGCTCGCCGCTGGCGACCGCCTCGTCCCACCGCCCGTTGGCCCACGCGACCAGGGCGCCGACCGACCCCATCACATGCCGGCAGTGGGATTGCTCGATCGCGTCCGCATACCGCATCCCGTCGGCAAGGGATCGCGTGGCCCGGTCGTAGGCCATCACCCGGACGGCGGTCGTGACCGCATTCCGGTATGCGGTCACCCCGACGTCCTCGTGGCCAGCCTCGCGAGCCTCGTGGGCCGCTACCTCGATGCGGGACAGTCCCTTATCGATATCCCCCTTCAGCACATCCACCATTCCACCGATCGAGTCGGCAAAGATGACGCCGGCCGGATCCCCGGCCGCACGCGCTGCCGCGTCCGCAGCGACGACCGCGTCGCCGGCGGCCTCGAGATCCATCGCATCGATGAGACAGGAGGCACGTTCGATCAGCAGCACATGGCGAGCGAGCTCGCGTTCCGGGGTCACGGCAAGCGGCTCCAGCTCGCTCAGTCCCTGGGCTATCGGCGCCGAGCGCGCTTCGATCGCGTGTGCCTCCCTCCGGGCGATTCCGGCAATCGACGCCAGCTGGCGGGCGGCGTCGACTGGACGACCGGCCTCGAAGAAGCGGTCGCGGGCCGTCAGCGCGGCTTGCTCGGCGACGTCATGGATCTCGATCGCCGCTGGCTCGGCAGCGTAGGCCTCGTACAGCGCCCCTTGCTCCGCCGGATCCAGGTCAGCCGGCATGTTCTCCACGGCGCGCCGGTAGAGCTCGAAGGCCTCGCGATGCGAGGACAGCTTCGCCGCGGTCCGCGCGCCGGAGAGCGCGGCCCGGAATGCCTGGGCCCGCAGGCCCGCCCGCTCGAAGTGGACCGAGGCGTGAATCTCCGAGGCGCCCTCGAGCTCCCCACCGAATTCGCCGACCCGAGCGTGGAGTCGCCGCAGCTCGCTCGGGGGAACGGTCCGATAGAGGGCGTCGCGGAGGAGCTGATGCCGGTAGTCGTACAGGCCGCGACGTCCGGGAGGATCGAGGAACGCCTGGTCGACGAGCTCACGCAATGGCCCGTCGAGCTCGGCCGGCGACGTGTCCATGATGCCGGCAAGGACGTCCTGGACGAAGCAGCGACCGATCACGGCGCCGGCCTGGGCGACGGCCCGACCCTCCGGCGAAAGGCGCTCGAACCGGGCCAGGACCGCGTCCTCGATCGTGGCCGGAACGTTTGCCTCGCGAATCGCGCGGCCGTCGGCCCGGGTGTCGTCGCCCAGGGCTCCCAGCAACTCCTCGATGTGAAGCGGGATGCCATCGGTGCGTTCGTAGACGGCGGCAACGACCTCGCGTGGAGCGGGCAGGCCATTCGCGATGATGAGCGTGGTCATGAGCGCGGTCTGATCGAGCGTCAGCGGCGCGAGCCGCGCCTCCTCCGCGAGTCGCTGGGTCAGAAGTCGGGCCCGCCACTCGCGGAGAATCGATCCGGGCAGGAGCTCGTCGGTGCGGTAGGCGCCGACGAGGAGCGTGGCCCGATCGTGCGTGCGTCGCGCCAGCTCGGCCACCACCTCCAGGCTCAGGTCGTCGGCCCACTGGAGGTCTTCGAACGCGATCATCGCCGGGGATTCGAGGTTCTCGACGATCCGGTCGACCATGCCGACCACCACGAGGCGGCGGGTTTGTGGCTGGCTGCCTTCTTCGCCGAGCGGCATGGCGAGAAGGTCGCGGCCCAGATTCGCGAACCGCGGGATCCGGAGCATCGTGCGGGCCATGTCCAGCACGAGTGATCCCGGGACGTGCCGGTCCTGAGGAGCCAGGGCGCCGACCGCGCTGTCCAATCCCGCCGCTTCCGCCTTGCGCGACAGCGCGCCGAGAAGGCGCGTCTTCCCGATACCCGCCTCGCCCGCAAGAAGCAGCAAGTGGCCGCGACCGGCGGCGGCGTCGCCGATCCGTCGGTCCACGAGGTCGAGCAGGTCGTCACGCCCGACCAGCAGCGGACAGAGCAGCGGCGCGATACGGCTCACCAGCTGAGTGTACGCGTCCCGCTCGACCCCGCATCGGTCGAATGACCGATCACCTCGAGGGCCGGAGCGCTACCATCGATTCGTATTGCTTCCGAGGGTCCATGATCCCGCTCGAGACCATCCGCGAGGCCCCCAAGGCGCTGCTGCACGACCACCTGGACGGAGGTCTGCGCCCCCAGACGATCGTGGACCTCGCGGCCGAGTACGACTACCGGGGCCTGCCGACGACCGACCCTGCCGAGCTCGCCCGGTGGATCCGCCGGGGCGCCGACCGCAAGTCACTCGAGCTGTACCTGGAGACGTTCGCGCACACGGTGGGTGTCATGCAGGAGCGCGACGCCATCGCGCGGGTTGCGGCCGAGTGCGCCGAGGACCTCGCCACGGACGGGATCGTCTACGCCGAGGTCCGCTACGCGCCGGAGCTGTCCACGGAACGGGGGTTGACGCTCGACGAGGTGGTCGAGGCGAACCTGGAGGGCTTCCGGATCGGGACGGAGCGCGCCGCGGCGGCCGGCAACCTCATCGTCATGAAGGTCATCGTCACCGCGATGCGCCAGGCGGCCCGGTCTGTCGAGGTCGCCGAATGCGCCGTGCGCTGGCGCGACGCGGGTGTCGTCGGCTTCGACGTGGCTGGCCCCGAGAAGGGCTATCCGCCAACGCGCTACCTCGACGCCTTCGAGTACATCCGTCGGGAGAACTTTCACATCACGATTCACGCCGGCGAATCGTTCGGGCTGCCGTCGATCTGGGAAGCGCTCCAGTTCGCCGGCGCCGAACGGCTCGGCCACGGCGTCCGGATCGTCGACGACATCCACGTCCGCGACGACGGCTCGATCGAGCTCGGCCGGCTGGCCGCATTCGTCCGGGACCGGCGTGTTCCCCTTGAAATGTGCCCGACCTCCAACGTCCACACCGGCGCCGTGGCCTCCATCGCCGACCATCCCGTCGACCTCCTCCGCCGGCTCCGGTTCAGGGTGACCGTGAACACCGACAACCGGCTCATGTCGGACGTCACCCTGTCGGGCGAGTTCGCAGCGCTCGACGAAGCGTTCCGGATCGGCCTCGGCGAGATCGAGTGGCTCACGCTCAACGCGATGAAGTCGGCGTTCGCCCCGTTCGACGAGCGGCTGCGGATCATCAACGAGGTCGTCAAGCCGGGCTACGCGCGGCTGCGCGCCCGCGAGTCGAGGGTCGTGGTCGGCTGACGAACCCTCGCGGGAGGCAAATACGAGTGCGCCTCGTATCTGACTTGCGGTCACCCACGGACCGGCGGCCCGTCTATCGCGCGACCGTGGCCTCCTCCGGGCTCGTCACGGTCGTCGGGAGCGATTCCAGCAGCGGCTCAGTCCACGACCAGGCCGCGCCGTGATGCGCGCCCACAGCACCGTGGCGCGCCGCCTCGGTCCGCAATGGCAGCCCGAAGATCTCGATGAAGCCGACGGCGGCGGCATGGTCGAAGGCGTCCCCTACGTCGTATGTCGCCAGCCGCTTCTCGTATAGGGACAGCGGAGAGCGCCGGCCGGCCACGATGGCCTGGCCATGGTCCAGGCGAATGCGCGCCTCGCCGGACACGACCCGCTGGGAGGAGGCGACGTAGCCGCGAAGGTCGCGGTGGAGGGCGCTGAACCAGAGACCGTCGTAGGTCAGCCGGGCCAGCTCGTCGGCCACGAGCCGGTCGAAGCGCAGCGTGTCCTTGCTCAGCGTCAGGCCCTCGAGGGCACGATGGGCGGCGTGGAGGACGGTCGCGCCCGGAGCCTCGTAGATCTCCCGGCTCTTGATGCCCACCAGGCGATCCTCGACGTGATCGATCCGGCCCACACCGTGCTGCCCTGCTAACGTGCTAACACGATCCACGAGCGCAACCGGCGCGAGGCGGTCGCCATCGATCGACACCGGGATGCCGCCCTCGAACCCGAGCGTGACATCGACCGGGCCTGGCGCTGTTGCAGGATCGACCGTCCATTCGAAGACGTCGGCCGGTGGTGACTGCCAGGGATCTTCCAGGACGCCCGTCTCGATGGACCGACCCCACATGTTGACGTCGATCGAGTAGGGCGACGCCTTCGTGATGGGAATCTCGATGCCTCGCGCAGCCGCGTAGTCGATCTCCTGCTCCCGCGACAGGCCCATCCCGACCCGCATGGGGGCGACGACCGTGAGGCCCGGGTCCAGGGCATGAACGGCCACGTCGAAGCGGACCTGGTCATTGCCCTTGCCGGTGCAGCCGTGGGCCACCGCGTCCGCGCTCTCGCGCTGGGCAACCTCGACGAGCAGCTGGGCGATGAGCGGCCGCGCCAGGGCCGTGGCCAGCGGATAGACACCCTGGTAGAGCGCGTTGGCCTGGAGGTGCGGCCAGACGAAGTCGGTCACGAACCGTTCGCGGGCATCCACGATGTACGCGCGTGCTGCGCCCGCGGACATCGCCCGCCGATCGACGCCCTCGCGCAGTGAGCCGCCACCGAGATCCACGGTCAGCGTCACTACCTCGGCGTCGTACTGCTCGCGTAGCCAGGCGACCGCGACCGAGGTGTCGAGACCGCCCGAGTAGGCGAGCACGACCTTCTTCATCGGGAGACCTCCTGCGGGGTGAGCAGTGGATTGCGTTGCATCGGCATGGCCGCCGACTCCTCTGGCGTGGCCGCCGGGCCGGGCAGCCCCTGCAGGACCCGGAAGCGAGTGAACCAGCGCTCGAGGCGAGCCTCGTCGGCGAACAGGACCAGCAGCGTGTTGTCGCCGGCAAGGGTGCCAACCTGCTCGGTAAGACTGCTCTGGTCGATTGCCTGGGCGATCGTGTTGGCGGTCCCGGGCGCACCGACCAGAACGAGGCTCAGGCCGCTCCGTCCGACGGTCACCGGGATGTCGGCCAGGAGACGGCGGAGGAGGTCGTCGCTGGTGGCCGGCGGCGCCGGGCCGAGGTCTTCGGGCGCGACGTAGGCGTGGCGGTCGCCGCGCCACACCTTGAGCAGGCCCATCTCGGCGATGTCCCGACTGACGGTCGCCTGGGTCACGACCACGTCCCGCCCGTGGAGCGCAGCGACCAGCTCGCGCTGGCTGCCGATCGACTGGCGGGCGACGAGCTCGCGGATGGCTCGTTGCCGCTCGCGCTTTGCGGTGGCGGGCGTGACGGACGACGAAGCGCGCATCGTGGCGTCAGGCGACGCCGGCACGGGCAGCCCGGCCGGCGGTGATGCGCGTACCGAACGTCGAGTCGGACAGCGCCCGTTCCAGGGCGTTCGGGGCGGCCGAGTCGGCGATGACCGCCTCCGCCTCCTCCCAGGTGACGGCGCCCAGGGCGGCCCGGATCTTGGGGACCATGCCGCCGTCGATCACACCGCTGGCGATCAGCGCCTCCGCCTCGCCGGCGGCGAGCGTGTCCAGTCGACGGCCGTCGCTGTCGCGCACCCCGTCCACGTCGGTCAGCAGGACCAGCTGACGGGCCCCCAGCCCGGCCGCGATGCCGGCCGCCGCGTCATCCGCGTTCACGTTGCACACGATGCCCTGCTCGTCCCTGGCGAGGGGTGCCACGACCGGGACCTGGCCGGCCACGAGAATCGCGTCGAGCAGGTCCCGCCGCAGCCCCACGACGTGCGCGACGAGACCCACCCCCGGCACCCGCTCCGCGATGAGGAGGCCGCCGTCCACCCCGGACAGCCCGACCGCATCCACCCCGAGATCGCGCAGGGCGGCCACCAGCTCGCTGTTGACCACGCCGCGCAGGACGGCCGCCGCGACCTCCAGCGAGCGAGCATCCGTCACTCGAAGGCCGCCCTCGAACGTGCTGGGCACGCCCAGCCGATCCAGCCACTCGCTGATCCGGCGGCCACCGCCGTGGACGAGCACGACCGGCCGGCGCCGTGCGACCCCCGCGACCTCGGCCAGGACATGCGCCTGGTCCGCGATCGTCGATCCGCCGAGCTTGACGACGAGGATGTCGCTCATCGGGCCCGGCCGCCGGCGTTCCGCCACGTCACGTCGTGTCCAGTCATGTCGTGTACTCGGCGTTCTCCCGGACGTACTCCTCGGTCAGGTCGCACCCGAAGGCCTCACCCGCGCCGCTACCGAGGCCCAGGGCCAGGTTGATCACGACCTCCGGCGCGTCCATCGCCGCGCGGACGGCCTCCCGGTCGAAGGGAAGGGGACTGTCCGCGGAGCCGTCGAAGACGGGCGTTCCGGCGATCGCGACCTGGAGCCTGGTAGGGTCGAGGGCGGCCGGCCGGCCAGCCCGATCTGCGGCCTCGGCGAATTGCAGGCCTGCCGCGTGGAGGACCTCCGCGTCGGCCAGCCGGGCGTTGCCCGCGGCGGCGACGATCCGGCCCCAGTTCGGATCGCGGCCGTGGACCGCCGCCTTCACGAGCGAGCTGGCGACCACCGCCCGGGCGATCGCGCGTGCGTCCGCATCGTCGGTGGCCTCCTCGACCTGGCAGGTGATGAGCGTGGTGGCGCCCTCGCCGTCGGCGGCCTGCTGCCGGGCCAGATCGCGGGCGACCGCCTCGACTGCCCGGCCCAGCGCCGCCACCTCCGGCGATCGATCGGCGACGGGCGCCGCCCCCGCGGCGCCCGACGCCAGGAGAAAGGCCGTGTCGTTGGTACTCGTGTCGCCGTCGATCGTGAGCTGGTTCCAGGTCCGTGCCGCGACGGGCCGAAGGATGCTCCGAAGGAGCGTCGGACTGACCGCAGCGTCGGTCAGGATCAGCGCCAGCATCGTCGCCATCCGCGGATGGATCATGCCGACGCCCTTGGCGATGCCGGTGACCCGAATTGGAACCGGCCGACCGTCGGCATCGGGCAGCTCCAAGCCGACGGTTGCGGCCTTCGTCCTGGAGTCCGTGGTCCGCATCGCGATCGCCACGGCCTCCAGGTCACGATCTTCTCCGGACAGTCCCTGGCCGACCAGTGCCGCGATGCCGGGCAACACCAGGTCGAGCGGCAGCCGGACGCCGATGACGCCCGTCGACATGACCAGCGTCCGGTCGCGGCGGGTCTCCAACGCTGTTGCCAGCGCCTCCGCCACCGCCGCCTGGTCCTCGTCACCGGCCGATCCGGTGGCCGCGTTGGCGCAACCGGAGGTCACCACGATTCCGTCGCTCCAGCCGCTGTCGTCGCCTTCGAGGCCGAGGCGGCCGGCTTCGGTTCGTCGGCTGTCGGCGAGGTGCGCCTGGCTCAGCCGGACGGGCGCGGCGGCAAAGGCGTTGGGTGTGAAGACGGCCGCCGCCGCGGCGGGGCGCCGGCCATCCGGCCCTCGGGTCGTCGCGATGACGGCGAGGTCCGGACGACCGGACGCCTTGATCCCGACGGCCGTGGCGCCGGCCACGAAACCGAGCGGGATCGCCGCGCGCGCCTCGACGGCTGGGAGGACCGTCGACAGCGCAGAGAAGGCAGGTGAGTCGGACCGGCTGGTCGTGCCTGGTGGCGACGTTGCGGGCATCTCAGCTCCTGGCTTCGGTCGCCTACGGGGCCAATGGAAGCTGAGCGAGACCGGCGCTCTCGGAAAGGCCATGGACCACGTTGAAGGCCTGCACGCCCTGGCCGGCGGCGCCCTTGACGAGGTTGTCGATCGCGGCCAGGGCAAGGATCCGGCCGGTGCGGGCGTCGTGATGGACGAACACGTGGCAGTAGTTGCTGCCCATCACGTGCTTGGTCGACGGTGGCTCAGCCACGACCTGGACGAACGGTTCGCCCGCATAGGTCGCCGCATACAGGTCGTCGAGCTCGGCCTGGGCGACCGGCCGCGTCGGCCGGATGTGGCACGAGGCCAGGATTCCGCGCGTCATCGGCACCAGGTGGGGCAGGAAGTCCACTGTGCCGGACGCTGCGTTGGCGGCGCCCAGCCCGCCGGCCGAGCCGGCGCCCAATCGGGCGCCCAACCATTCGAGCTCCTGCTCGATTTCCGCCACGTGTCGGTGGCCGCCGACGCCGTAGGCGCGCACGTTCTCGTTCACCTCGCCGTACATGAGCTCGGCCTTGGCCTCCCGGCCCGCGCCGCTGACGCCGCTCTTGGCGTCCACGACGAGGTCTCCGATCAGCCCGGCCCGGGCCAGTGGGGCGATCGCGAGGATCGTCGCGGTGGGATAGCAGCCGGGAGCGCCCACGATCGACGGGCCTTCGCCCTGGAGGGCGGCGAGCTCGGCCCTGTGGAGCTCAGGCAGGCCGTACACGGCGCGGGCCAGGAGCTCCGGAGCGGGATGCTCCAGGTTGTACCAGCGCGGGTAGTCGGCCGGATCGCGCAGCCGGAAATCCGGGCCCAGATCCACGATGGACGCTCCGCGTTCGAGCCAGCCGGGCGCCGCGCCGGCCGCCACGCCGTGGGGCAGGGCGAAGAACACGCCGTCGACGTCGCCGTTGGGCGCCTCGTCATCGACGACCAGGCCCGTCGAGCCCAGGTGCGGATGGATCTGGCCGACCGGCACGTCGGTGCGCTCTCGCGCGACGAGCCCGACGATCTCCACGTTCGGGTGGCGGCTGAGCAATCGGATCAGCTCGCCGCCCACGTAGCCCGTCGCGCCGACGATGGCGACGCGCACGCGCGGGCCACCTTCAACAGGTCCGGGGCGGCGGCCCGCCTCCGGCGCAACGACGTCGACGCTCGCGCTCACGGGCGCGCCGGGCTGCTCGCGGTCAGCCGTGTCGATGTCACTGGGCAGGGTCGGGTCGCCGCCATGGACGCATGACTATACAGTGTCCTGCATACTCATGCAAGCTCGGGTCCCCGTCTTATTCGACCACGTCCGGCCGCTGGAACGGGCCGGTGACGAGCACCTCGCCCTCTGCCGCGAACGGCTCCGGGCCAGTCCCGGCGATCCGGTAGCGGTGGTGGATCTCCGTCGCGCCGGCCGCGAGCATCGCGCTGACCGGGCAGTACTTGGTGGCCGAGAGCTCGATGCACCTGCGCACGCCGGCCTCCTTGACCCCCGGGCCGCGGACCTCATGGACGAGCTCGATGCTGGTGAAGATCTGCGGGTACTCCTCACGCTGCTCGGCCGTGGCGTGGATCTGGTACGTCTCGTAGTCCTGGCGCTGCTTGTCCAGGATCGATACCACGTCCATGCCGGTGCACATCGCCAGGGCGGCCAGCACGAGCTCGGTTGGTCGGGGAGCGCTATCGCCGTCCTTGTCGTCGGTTGACACGTCGTGGGCCGATCCCGTCCGCGATGCGAAGCGCATGTCGCCGCGCCAGGTGACCTCGACGGTCTTCGTCGGCATGTCGCCTAGCCCGCCAGCTCGACCGCGGGAGCGGCCTCGACCCGCTCCGTCGCACGTGCCTCGGGTGGCTGCTCGAACTGTTCGTGGTATAGGCGCGCATACAGCCCGCCCTCGGCCAGCAGCTCGCCGTGGCTGCCGCGTTCGACGATCCGGCCCCGCTCGTAGACCAGGATCTGGTCGGCACGCAGGATCGTGGACAGGCGGTGGGCGATCGCGATCGTCGTGCGGCCGGCCATGACCCGCTCCAAGGCGGCCTGGATGAGCCGCTCGCTGACCGTGTCGAGCGCCGACGTCGCCTCGTCCAGGATGAGGATCCGCGGGTCCTTGAGGAGGACCCGGGCGATGGCGATGCGCTGCTTCTCGCCGCCGGACAGCTTGTAGCCCCGCTCGCCGACGATCGTGTCGTAGCCCTCCGGCAGCTCGGCGATCCGTTCGTGGATGGCGGCGGCCCGGGTGGCGGCCTCCAGCTCGTCGTCGGTGGCATCCGGTCGGGCGTAGCGGAGGTTGTCGCGGATCGACGAATGGAACAGATATGTCTCCTGGGTCACGAAGCCGATGACGGCGCCCAGCGAGGCCAGCGTGACCCGCCGAACGTCGGTGCCGTCGATCTCCACCGCACCCGCATCGACGTCGTACAGCCGGGGAATGAGGTAGGTCGTCGTCGTCTTGCCCGAGCCCGACGGACCGACCAGCGCCACCAGCTGGCCCGGCGCGACCTCGAAGTCGATCGCCTCCAGGCCGAATGCCGGCACGAGCCTGATCGGCATGGACGATCCGTCCTCGCCGGCCAGGTCATCAGCGGGCACGGGCTCGCCCGGGACGGGCAGCACCGGTGTGTCCGCGCGGTTTCCATCGTCACCGTTGTCGCCTGGGCTGCCCGCCATGGTCTCGAGCGCGATCGCGGATGGGACCGCCTCCGTCGGGTAGCGGAACGAGACGCCGCGCAACCGGACATGGCCGCGGACGGCCGCGGGATCGAGGGCGATCGCGTCGGGCGCGTCGACGATCTCCGGATCCATCTCCAGGTACTCGAAGATCCGGTCGAAGAGCGCCAGTGAGCCCTGGATCTCCACCTGCACGTTGAGCAGCTGGCCGAGCGGGAAGAAGAGACGGCTCTGGAGGGTCGTGAACGCCACGATCGCCCCGGCGGTCGGCGCGGATGGGTCCCCGGCGGCCGCGAGCGTGCCGGCCAGCCAGTACACGAATGCGGGCATGATGCTGAAGATCGTCCCGATGATCATGAAGAACCAGCGGCCGACCATTGCCTGGCGGATCTGCAGGCCCGCCAGCCGGGCGTTGAGGCCGCGGAACCGCTCGGTGGCGGCGGCCTGCTGGCCGAAGGTCTTGGTCAGGAGGACGCCGCTCACGCTGAGGGTCTCCTCGGTCGCGGCCGACAGGTCCGCCAGGGACTTCTGGGTCTCGCTGCTCACCTCGCGGCGGACCTTGCCCACCCGATAGGTGAGGTACATGAAGAACGGCAGGAGACCGAGCGAAAGCACGGTCAGCCGCCAGTCCAGGATGAACATCGCCGCGATCGTGCTGATCGCGACGGCCATGTTGCTCGTCACGGACGACGCCGTGTCGGTGACGACCGCCTGGACCCCGCCGACGTCGTTTGCGAGGCGGCTCTGGATCTCGCCGGTCCGCGTGACCGTGAACCAGCGCAGCGGCATCCGCTGGAGGTGGCCATACAGCGCGAGCCGCAGGTCCTGCATCACCCGCTGGCCGATGACGTTGTTGAGATAGCTCTGGCCGACGCCGATCAGCCCGGAAACGATGGGGATGAGGATCATCAGCCCCACGTACAGGTTCAGCCGTCCGTAGTCGTGGCCGACGATTACGTCGTCGATGAGGAGCTTGAGGAGGATCGGGTTGATCAGCCCCAGGAGGCTGGTCAGAAGGATGGCACCCAGGACGATGGCGACCGCGCCGAGGTACGGTCGGAAGAACGCGGCGATCCGGCGGATCGTCCGGCCTTGTCGCTCGGGTGGAATCGGGGGCGCGTCCGCGCCGCCCGGGAACCGGCCAGCGAATGCGCCGCCGCGACGGAAGCTCATGCCCCGACGCTACCACGGTCGCGCCAAACGGCCCGCCACCTGGCGGATCGCCTGCCTATGGCGCGATCGCCTCGGCGACGATCGTGGATCGGCGTGACGGCGCGCCGCGGCTGAGGAGATCGCCGGCCAGGCCCAGGACATACGTCGGCCATCGGCGGCCCCAGGCCCGGGCAAGGTGGCCCGTAGTCCGGACGCGGACCTCGCCGAAGCCGGCGTCCCGGAGCGCGGCGCTGATCGCTGCCGGATCGTTGCACGCTCCGACCAGGGGATGAGCGTCGGCGGCCGTCGCCTTGATCAGCCGTTGCAGGCGACGCCGGGCGCGCTCGGGCGTGGACAGGTAGGCGCGAACGAACGGGTGCCGCCGGTTGACGGTCGTCACGACGAGCCGGCCACCCGGTCGCAGCCAGCCGCGGAAGTGCCGGAATGCGGCCACCGGATCGGCGAAGTGCTCGACCGTGAAGCTCGACAGGATCAGGTGAAACGTTCCGCTCGAAAACGCCTCGGCATCGGTGCACAGATCGACGGTCGCGAACTCGTCGAGGTAGGGCAGCGAGCCGGGCGCCGGCCGGTGGATGTCGGCACCCACGAAGCGCGCGATGCGGCCCCGGTACGGCCGAAGAGCGGATGCGCGCCCGCAGCCCGCGTCGAGGACGGCGATCGGATCGCCGCCCGCATCGGCCGCGTCCAGCGCCCGGTCGAGGGCGGCCCGCACGAGGTCGGCAGTCGACGGCGCCACGCCCAGGCGAGACAGGATGTTGAAGCGAAGAGGCTCGCTCACCAGGCGGCGGCCGTGCTCTCCTCGACCACGCCGACCGACTCCAGCCAGCGCTCGGCGTCGATCGCGGCCTTGCAGCCCTCACCGGCGGCGGTCACCGCCTGCCGATATCGATGATCGTGCACGTCGCCCGCGATGAACACGCCCTCCACCCTGGATCCGGTCTCGTCGCGGACCTTCAGGTAGCCCATCTCGTCGACCTCCAGCCAGTCCTTGAAGATCCCCGTGTTCGGCTCGTAGCCGATCGCGATGAACAGCCCCTCTGCGTCCATGACGCGTTCGGCCCCGGTCCGTGTGTCGCTCAGGCGCAGGCCCTCGACTCGGGCGTCGCCCAGGACCTCCTCGACCCTGGTGTTGTAGTGGATCTGGATCTTGGGGTGGGCCTGAGCCCGGTCCACCATGATCTTGCTGCCTCGGAATGCATCCCGGCGGTGGAGGAGGTGGACCTTCGTCGCGAAACGGGTCAGGAACGTGGCCTCCTCGAGCGCCGTGTCGCCGCCCCCGACGACGGCGATCTCCTTGTCCCTGAAGAAAAACCCATCGCATGTGGCGCAGGCGGACACGCCCCGGCCGCGCAGCCGGGTCTCGCTCTCCAGGCCCAGCCACAACGCGGATGCGCCGGTGGCAACGATCACCGCCTGGCCGCGGTATTCGACACCGCGGGCCCAGATTCGGAACGGACGCTCGCTGAAGTCGACCCGCTCGACGTCGACGTCGACGATCTGCGTACCGAAGCGCTCGGCCTGGGCCCTGAAGGCGGCCATGAGGTCCGGTCCCTGCACGCCGTCCGGGAAGCCCGGATAGTTCTCGACGTCGCTCGTGATCATCAGCTGGCCGCCCGGCGCCGAGCCGGCCAGGACGATCGGTTCGAGGTTGGCCCGGGCCGCGTAGATCGCCGCGGTCAGGCCGGCCGGGCCGGACCCGATGACGATCACCTTCGACTCCGTCCGGCCTCGGTCGCCCGGGTCTGTATGCACCTCGCCGGCCGCGGTGGCGGGCGCATCCGTCGGCGCGGTCGAGGGCCCACCGAAGTCGATCGACATCGCCGGCGCGGCCCCTGATGCATCGCCGGCGGCCCGATCGCCCGAGAAGTCGATCGTCAGGCCCGCCGACCGGTCGGTGGGAGCGATCTTGTCGTCGGTCATGGCCTCATCCTAGCACGATCCCTATACCCCCGGGGAGTATTCGCGCGGCGCGATACGCGTGTCGCATCGGCCTGATCGTTACCTGGCGACAAGGATGGCGCAGGCGAGCGTAAGGGCGCGGCCAGTGCCCGTAACGCGCTCCCGCATCGACCAGGTCGATCGCCCGACCGATAGCGGCCGCTGGTGGCCTCGGCGCGGCCGGGATACCGCGTTCGTAATGACCAGGCCACCAGGCTGATGTGGAGGCCCGAGCGGGCATGCTGCCGCCACGACCCCAGGCCTGCCTACAGGCTGCGCAGATGCGGGATCACGTCACGGCCGATCGCCTCGAGGTTAGACAGGTCCTCGACGCCGCGAACGCTGATGATCACGTGCTGGGCTCCGGCGTCGGCCAGGTCGCCGAACCGATCGACGATCTGGGCCGGCGTTTCGCCGCCGCGACCTCCCTCGCCGATCGAGACGCCCTGGAGCGTCGACCGCTCGATCTCGTCGTACGGCCTGCCCAGCCGCTCGCAGTGCTCAGCGAGCACGCGGTACTTGTGGGCGATCCGCGGCCCGTCGCCGAAGACGTTGGTCGCGTCGGCGTATTGGGCGACCAGGCGAAGCGTTTTCCGCTCGCCGCCGCCCCCGATCATGATGGGGACGCGCGGTCGGGACAGCGACTGCGGCGAGTTCAGCAGCCGCAACGCGGTGTAGTGGCTGCCCTCGAACCGCCCTTCCGAACCCCTCTCGCCCTGCCACATCGCGTCGGCGATCTGGAGCGTCTCCTCGAGCATCTCGAAGCGCTGCCCCAGGGGTGGGAACGGAAATCCGAGGCCCTCGGATTCCTGCTGGTTCCAGGCCGCCCCGATTCCCAGCCAGGCCCGCCCTCCCGACAGCACGTCCAGGGTGGTGGCCGCTTTCACCCACAGCCCCGGGTACCGATAGTGGACGCCGCCGACCATGAGCCCCAGGCGGGCCCGCTTGGTGTGCGCGGCGAGGAAGCCGAGACCCGTCCAGCCTTCGAGCATCGGCTCCTCGGCCCGGCCCACGCTGCGAATCTGGAAGAAGTGGTCCATCAGCCAGATCGAATCGAAGCCCACGTCATCCGCGCAGCTCGCCACACGGGCCAGGGTGGATCCGATCTCGGCAGGCCCACCTGGCCAGGTGAACGAGGGAATCTGCAGGCCAAGCTTCATGCGACCTCCTTGGCGGGAAGCTTCGTGGGAACGCCGCGGGGCGGTGCGGCGGTCGTTGCAGCGTAAACCAAATCTCGCCGGATGGCCGCCCATCGGATGACGGGCAGCGCATCGCCCCTGGCCTCGGTGTCTTCCCAGCGTGTAGCGTACGGAAGACACGAGCGCATACCTACGAAGAGGAGATCGAACCGTGACCGTCGAGCTCGCCACGGCCGTGCTGCTGATCGCCCTGCCGGTCGCCTTCAACCTGGCGTTCCTCGATCTCGCGCGAGCCTTCGACTATCCGGCCATCCTGCGCGAGCCGGCGGACACGGTCCTGCGCCGCTTCGAAGCCGGCGGCACCGGCCTCGTCCTCCGCTGGTACGCCTTCTTCACGACGGCGCTGCTGATGCTCCCGCTCGTCGCACTCGTGGGCGTGGTCCTCGGAGCACGACCGGCGCTGACCGCCACCTCGATCGTCGTCGGCGCCAGCGCCGCGCTCGTCCAGGTCCTGGGCCTGGCCCGCTGGCCATTCGTCGTCCCCGAGCTGGCCCGTCGCTACGTCGCCGCCGACGGGCCGGACGCCAAGTCGACCAGGAACGCCGTGGCGATCGTCTTCGAGACGCTCCACCGGCTGCTCGGCGTGGCGATCGGCGAGCACCTGGGGTATCTGCTGACCGGCGTCTGGACGCTGCTCATCGGGGCGTCGATCGTGTCCACGTCCGTCGTGCCGATCTGGCTGGGCATCGCCGGCCTTCCGATCGGGGCCGCGCTGATCGTGGGTGCCCTCGAGTTCGTCGGTCCGAACGAGCCCAGGGGCTGGGCGTTTGCCGAGACCCTCGTGCCGATCGCCTATATCTCCTGGTCGATCTGGCTCGTTGCGATCGGTGTCGCGATCGCCCTCTGACCCGCCGGTCGAGTCTCGATCAGGGCCTCGATGGCGGGGTTCCCTGACTCGCTACGCCCACCACGCCGCGGTTGGAGGCGCCGTCAGCACGGCCGCCCGGAGCGTCGCGATCGCGCGATCGAGGCCGTCGTCGACCGAGGCGAGGATGTCTTCGTGCTCGATCGACAGGACGTGGTCGTAGCCGGCCAGCCGGAGGGCGGCCACGAACTGCTTCCAGAACAGCAGGTCGTGGCCGTCGCCCACGCTCCGGAAGATCCAGCTGCGTTGGCGCGGCTCGCTGTAGCTGCCCACGTCGAGGACGCCGTTCCGGGCCACGTTGGCGGAATCCATCGCGGTGTCCTTCGCGTGGACGTGGAAGATCGCGGGACCCAGCTCCCGGATCGCGACGAGCGGGTCGATCTGCTGCCAGAAGAGATGCGACGGGTCCAGGTTCGCTCCGATCACCTCGCCGACCGCCTCACGCAGGCGGAACAGCGACGCCGGGTTGTAGACGACGAATCCGGGATGCATCTCGAACGCGAGGCGCACGCCGTGATCCGATGCGAACGAGCCCGCCTCCCGCCAGTAGGGGATCACGACCTCGTTCCATTGCCACTCGAGCGTCTCGAGGTAGTCCGGCGGCCAGGCGCAGGTGACCCAATTGGGCCGGACGGCCGAGGGGCCGTCGCCCGGGCAGCCGGAGAACAGGTTGACCTGGCCCAGGTGGAGGCGGCCGGCGAGCTTCACCGTGTCCCGGAACACCGCGTCGTCATGAGCGGCCACGGCCGGATCCGGGTGGAGCGGATTGCCGTGGCACGACAGGGCGCTGATCTCCAGGTCGCGCGACCCAAAGGCGTCCCGGAACCGCACGAATGCCCGCTCGTCGGCCAGGAGGCGGCCCGGGTCGCAGCGTTCGTTGCCCGGATAGTTGCCGGCGCCGATCTCGACCGCTTCCAACCCGAGCTCTTTGACCCGATCGAGCATCGCGTCCAGCGGCATCGCGCCGAACACGGGGTCGAAGACGCCGATCTTCATGGCTTGCGGGCGTCCTCGCCCGGGATGCCCCGCCCGGCCAGCGCCGCGGCGAAGGCCTCGAGGTCGTCGACGGTCACGTAGAGAGCCGGGATGCGCAGGGCGACGAACGGGACGCGGTCCTTGAAGTCCACCCGGACGCCGCCACGATGGTTGCCTCCGAACGTCACGTCGCGGTGACGGAGGCTCGTCCGGACCCCGATGGCCGTGACCCACAGCCAGGGACCCTCGATACGCCACGACGAGAGATTGGCAACCGGCGTCCGGACGCGGTAGCGGCCGAATTGCGCATAGAGCTCCCCGTCGAGGTCGACGTACGCATTGTCATTGCGAACTCCGAAGAGGCGGAGCAATGGCCTCGATCGGCGTCCGACGCGAATGGGGAATCTCTGGGCGCCCATGCGAGGCAAGGCTACCGCGGCGGGGGGACTCTTGGCCACAAGACCGTGTCACGATCGCTGGGCGGCTGGAGATCGCCTATCCCCGGCCGGAATGGGACGCCCGGAGGCGGACGGACCGTCTAGGGTCGCCGCTCGACTGCGGCGGCCAGGCTTGCCTTGGCTTTCGCGGCGTGTGCGTCGATCGCTGACGCGAGCTCCGCGGCGGCCGCATCGGTCGTCCTGGCTGGCGTCGCCGCTCCGGGTGGCGGCTGGGCGCTCATGACGCCGCCGCGAAGACGTACCGTTGAGGCGGCTGCCGGGACGACCGCGCTCAATGCCGCGGTGGCCTGGATCTTGGCCAACTCCGCGACCTTCTCGATTTGGTCCTGGCCGGCCGTGATCGCGAACTGCACCCGCGTCTCGTTGACGGCCGCCGTTACTCCGGCCTGCAGGGCGGTCAGCACCGACCCGCCGGCCGAGCCGGCGACCAGCGAGGTCGCCACGAGGCGCACGAACTCGTAGGCACGGACCGTGACCGACGACCCATCCGCGCCCCGAGTCACGGTTGTCTCCGGCGGAAAGACGACGAGAATTGCCACCCCCACGACGGCCCCGACGATCAGGCTGGCGAAGCCGCCCAGGTCGAACAGGGCGCCCTTGCGGGCGGGCAGCTCGAATGCGCCGGTTTCGCCGTTGCGGTTGAGGAGCAGCTCGGCCGCCAATCCGCCCAGGAGCCCGGAGACGGCAGCCAGGAAGAAGACGAGCACATAGTCGCTCGTCGTACCAAGGGTGATCATGGATCTCCTTCCGTCTGTCCGAGAAGCCCTTCAGACTGCCTCGAGAGAGACCTGATACGGGCCAATGCCGGTCGTGCCGAAGTGGCGGATCTGGACGAAGTACCGGGCCGGCTGCAGATTGCGCTCGATCCGGGCGTTCAGGCCGGGCCCCGAGTCATCATCGGCTGCGACGAGCGCAGCCTGCGTGTTGGGGCCGTGCAGGCTCATCACCGTGTCCGTGGTTCCGATGGTCTGCAGCACGTATCGCCGTGTCTTCCGCACCGTGAACCGGAACCAGTCGATCTCGCCGGGAGTGCTGATCTCGCCCTGGGCTGGCGACCCACGCAGCGTCAGCGGGATGATCTGTTTCTCCTGGAACGGATATCGACTGGCGATGAACGACTTGTCCAGGTCGGACAGTTCGCGGTTCCAGCCGATCGAGAAGGTCCCGACGGTCAGTCGCTCGTCGACGGGATACAACATGATCGACTTCTCGTCGAATCGCGAGAACTGGATGCCCTGCGGGCTGTACGGGATGAGAACCTGCTGGTCGACCTCGGCCTTGTCCCAGCCCTGCAACGCGTAGTAGGCGTACACGGCGGGCGGGTCCCACGGGATCCGAACCGATGGGCTCTGGTGCTCGTGGACGCAGCCCAGAGCATGGCCGAACTCGTGGAGGACGACCCGCGAATATTCCTCCTGCTCGGTGTCCGGCGTGAGCCAGCCGAAGTTCATCGTCGGCTCAGGGTCCGGAATATGGAGGGCCACCTGACCGACGTACGACCAGGACCCGTCCAGCTGGAACGTGACCCGGATCTGGGCATCCGGCCGATCGTCGAAGACGAGCCGGACGTTGGCGAACTGCTCCCAGCCATGAGCGACCGCCTCTACCCTGTGCCTGACCTCCGGTGGCCCGTCGAGGAACCGAACGTGAAGCGACGTACCGGGCTTCCACTCGGAGGCGACCTCGACCGCCAGCCGGGACCGGACCGGACCTCCGGCGCGAATCGGCGCCACCATGAGGTTGTCCGGTCGGGTCGCCAGCGCGGTTGCCTCTGCCGCCGAGGCCCTGTCTCGCGGAACCCGCTTGTCGATGCACATCCTGATCGACCTGACGTCCTGGTCGGCAGTCATTTCCGTCTCTCCTTTCGCGAACATCCTTTGCTACCTCAGCTGATAGGACTCACCGCTCAACGGAAGGTGGAACAGCCCGCCGTCCGTCTCCACCTCGAGCGATGCGAGGTGCCGACCTGGCTCGTGCCAGGCGAATCCGACCTCGATGGAACAGCTGGCGTTTACCTCGAGCTCCCGATCCTGGCAGTTCTCGCGGCCGACGACGAAGTCGGAAGAGTTCTCGCCGGAGGTCCAGACGCGTCCCACCCGAACCGGGTCCATGGCGATCACCGTGACCCTCTGAACCTCATCGGTCCTGGTCGTGGGACCGAAGTCCAGGCGAGGCGGACGGAATCGAAGCTCGCCGCGAGGCTTGATCGTCGCCGACGCCGTCGGGCTCGCCGTCTCGCTCGGGCTGGGCTCGGCGGTTGGGCTGGCCGTCTCGGTTGGCCACGGCGACGGTGACGCGGCCGGTGGCGGATTCAGGATGAAGGCTGAGCCCAGGAGCGCGAGGCCCAGCAGAGCGGCGGCGATCAGCAGCAGACGCCAGGCGATCTGCCTCCGGTTGGCCGTCCGCGGGGATGTTGGCGGCAGGACCACGGCGCCGATCGTGCGGAACGCTCGCTCGACGACCGCAGACGGAAGGTGGGTCGCCAGGGCGATCCTGCTCCGGTTCATTTCTCGAAAGCGGTCCGATCGGCCGTCCGGTCCCTCGAGGTCGGCCACGGCGGTGAGGTATGAAGCCACCCGCTGCACGGCCGGATCGGCACGCCGGAACCCGGACAGCCGTGATGGGTCCTGCGCAAGTACGGCCAGCACGCGAGCAACCGTTCCGCCGCCTTCGCCTTCGCCTTCGGCGGATTGACGCGCCGGGCTGGCAGGCTCGACCAACGGAAGGGGTCGCCACGCCGTCCAGATACCGTGCACGGAGATGTTGGCGGCTGCTCGTTCGGCGACGGTGTCCGGGCTGACGGTCCCGGGCTCCGCGGCGTCGCGGCCCACGAGAGCGAGATACGAGGCCAGGAGCATCGGCGGCCAGGTCACGCCGTCCACCGGCACCACGCGCCCGCCACGCTGCACACTCCCGTTCCCAGGCGGGACGCCCGGGCCATCGTCCGCCAGCGCGTGCAACGCGATCAGGTCGGGATGGCCTGGCACCTGCCGATCGAGGTCGGTCAGAAGCTCGTCGAGCCTGGCTCCGTCTCGTTGCTCGAGCAGCAGAGAATGGGCGAGGACGATCCCCAACATCGGGTTTTCGACGGTCGCGTCCCTCGCGACCCCGGACGTGAGCGGCGCCACGGCCAGGGCAGGGCGGTCCCGGCGCAGCCCCCATAGCCCGAGCTCGAGTGGCTCTGCGCTGCCGCCCCGGTTGGGATTCCAGGCCGTTCCCAGTCGCGACATGTGGATGGACGCGGACGCCAGTCGAGGGCCCTGCGATCCGCGCGTCAGGAACACGATCGTCTGCCAGCCGGGCGCCAGCCAGATGGACTGGTCCACGACGTCACCCGTCGGTCCGGACGATGCCGGGCCCGAGGGCCCCAGCTCGACGCGCAGCACGTAGCCGCCGGGCGGCACGATCCCGGCCCATGTGGCGACCGCCTCGCGCTCCGAGATCTTCCACTGCGCGACGAACCCAGGGCGCGGCTGCAGGTGATCGTCGAGGAGCCGCAGGCGATCGGTGTCGAGGCGGGTGACGGGCGGACCGTCATAACCCTGCGGGTCGCGGACGACGATGACCAGCCCGGCTTCGCCAGCCGTCGGCGCTGGTCCCAGGCCGGTCGCCTCAATGACCAGATCGCGCTGGTACGCGAGCGTCGTGCTCGTGCCCTCGACGGGCGCCGCGGCCGGAAACGGAACGTCGAAGCCAGTCTCTTCGCGAACCTGGCCAGGGGCGAGCCGGATGAGCCGCCGCACGGTGGCGGGTCCGGCCCGCGCGACCACCTCGTAGACGCCCGGATCCAGATCGAGCGACAGCGTGCCCGTTCCCCTCGCGATCGTCGTAAAGTCGGCGGCGAGGAGCGTCAGCTCCACCAGGCCGGTCGCCGAGCCGAGGGTCAATCGGGCGCGACCCGCGTCGGGAATTGGGCTCCGACCGTCGCCGCCGTCCGAGGCGTCAGAGCTGGACAATGGTGTCAGCTCCCACCACCTTGAAGATCCAGTCGCCGCTGCTTCCGGCCGGCGTCGTAGTCATGTCGCCCCGGCCGACGGGCTTGACCCAGTAGAGACCGTCAGGGACCGCGATCTCCCAGGGACCGTCGCTCGCGCTCCAGGAGCTCGGCTGAGCTGTCGGATCCGGCTCGAGGCCGACCGTACCCGTGAAGCCCGCCGGGAACCGGATCGTGACCCGTCGCCGGGTGGGCTCCGACGGCGCGACGGAGAACACGATCGGCTGGCTGGGAGTCCGGAACTCGGCCTCCTGCGGGAATGGCGCCACGTCGCGGGTGAGCTTCTCGACCTCGGACTGGACGTATTCGGCCAGTGCAGTCGAAGTGATCGAGCCGGTGCGCCGCCCGAGCGTCCCGCCGCGCAGTCCGTCGAGGAGGACCCGGGTGAAGTAGCCTCGAGCCCTGTCGCGTTCGGCGGCATCGGCCGGCTGCCAGGGGTCCGTCGGCTCAAAAGCCACCCCGCCCAGCCCGGCCGCATAGCCCGTGAATCCGACGGTCTGCGGCGGAACGTGGTCCTGACGCTCGCTGAACGGCGGGCGGTTGGCAAGCGGAATTCCGATCTCGATCTCGCGACAGCAATCGGCGAAGATCACGACTTCGTGGAACAGGCCGCTCCGCCGATACCACTCCCGGTACTCGGACAGCTCGATGTTGTTGCCGAGCATCTCGATCTCGGCGTCGGCCATCAGGACGGCGCATTCGCCGTCCGGCGGACCGATGCCATGGCCGGCCCCGTAGATGTACAGGCGCGTCCGCGGCCAATCCTCGGGGCGTTCCCGGAGATGAGCCCGCAGCCGGTTGTTGAACTCGTTGAGCGCCTTGTTGATCTCGCGCTGCTGCGGGCGGGCGTCGCCCGGCGGCCACGTCTCCTCGGGCGACGCGGTGACGAGCCGCATGTTGTCCGGTGGCAGGCCACCCCCGCCTTCGGCCAGCAGCCAGTCGCGAAACGCCTCTGCGTCACCCCGTGCCGAGCCAAGGTCCCGCCGAGGGAAACCCGGGTAGCGGTCGATGCCGACGCAGACCGCGAAATGCAGCTCGTTCATCCGTCCCCACCTCGCAGGTTCGCGGTGGGCGTGAGCGCGAGTGCCCACAGCGTGACGGGCAGGCAGGCTCGACGACCAGCGGACCTTGCTGGAGGGAAGGCTACCCGAGTGCCGTCGTCGCCACGTCTCGGGTCTGTTCGGCGGGGTCGATTGACCGCTAACCTTGTCGGGCGTCGACGATCATTCGAGGCCCTCTACGCGCGAGAGCGCCTGCGAGCCACAGGTAGCCGGGAGGCGAGGGATGGCAAACGATCTGACCGTGGGCCTCATCAATCGACCGGGCACGCTGGCCCAGGCGAGCGACGCATTGGGCCGGGCCGGCGTCAACATCGAGGGCGCCTGCGGCTTCGTCTGCGGCGACCAGGCCATCTACCACGTGCTCGTCGAGGACCTCGAGCGGGCTCGGCGAGCCCTCATCGACTCGGGCTTCGAGATCCAGGATGAGCGCCAGGTGGCCCTGACCCCCGTCGAGAACCGACCCGGAGCGGCAGCGGCGCTCCTTCGACAGATTGCGGACGCGGGCCTGAACGTCGACCTCATCTACACGACCGGTGACGGCCGGCTGGTCCTGAGCGGCGACGACGTGCCGGGCCTTCGTCGCGCGCTCGCCTGACGGTCAGGTTTCGGTCGAGCCGTCCGGGCGACCGCTACTTCGCCTTGGCGTCCCCGCCCTTCGGCTTGTTCTGCTTGGGCTTCTTGGGAGTCTTGGCCTTCTTGTCCAATCCATCGTCCTCCGAGGTATCCGCAGGTGGGGTCGATAGTCGCACGTCGGCGGCCGGGAGGCCAGCCCCGTTCATCGCACGGAGCGAAGCGGGCAGTCGTCAGTCAGAGATAGCATGGGCCCGCCAGCTCGGGAGCGTGGATGACTGACTCCGGTCCTCGGTTCTGCCCTCGCTGCGGGACTGCTCGCGTCGCGGGGATGCCCTTCTGCCCGAAGTGCGGTCTCAACGTGGCCGACATCGAGGACGGGCCGGCACGTGCGGGTGTGCTCGATGGGGCGCGAGTCGACCAGGCAGATGCCCCCACCGCCACCTCGGACGCCGATTCCGACGTGGTCTCCAGCAGCCCGTCTGACGCCACTCCGCCCGGACCGGGCGCGCGGCCAGCGGTATCGCCGTCCCCGAGCCCTCTTCGACCGCTGGAGGGTCGAGCGTTCTCCATCCCGCCCATCGTCGTCGCCGCGCTCTTCGTGATGGTCGGGCTGATCGCGTTCGGCCTGCTCACGCGACCGCAACCCGGCGCGCTGCCCGGGCCAGGCGGCTCGCCGGCGCCGGGCGCGAGTGTCGTCGCGCCGCCGCCGCCGATCGTGGGCCTGTCCATCCTGAGCCCCTCGGACGGTCAGGTCGTCGCCGGGCCGGAGGTCACGGTGATCGGCACCGCGCCGCCCGGGCTCTCGATCACTCAGGACATCAGCTTCGGTCTCGATCAACACGCCACGACCGATGGCACGGGCCACTGGGCGATCAAGGTCGGGCTCAATGAGGGTGACAACAAGCTCACGTTCCGCATCGGCGACGATCGGTCGACCGAGAAGACGATCCGGGTCACCTATACCCCGGCCAGGACGCCCTGACGCAGCGGACGTCCGCCGGCCGCCAGACGCGGCGTCGGGCTCAGGCGGGTGGCTCGGGTCCGACGGCCACGGGATTCGCGTGCTCCACCGCGACTCCTTCCGGCAGAGGCTCCGGGACCTCTGAGATCGGATCGGAGCTGGCCTTCTCGCGGCGGGCCAGGAACGTGAACGGGACGGCGAGGGCCTGGATGACCGCGGAGACCACGTACGTCGTCGGGTAGCCGTAGACATCGGCCGTCCGGCCGAGCGCGGGCTGGGCGACCACGCCACCGGCCGACCCCATCAGGGAATCGAACGAGAGGACTGTCGCTCGCTGCTCGGACGGGATCAGGCCGTTGATATACGCCTGACGCAGGGGGGACTCCATCGCGAATACCAGGCTCCAGCCCGCCAGCAGCACGAGGGCGACGATGAAGCTGTTCGTGAGCCCGATGAGGCCGAGCAAGATGACGTTGAGGACGCCGCCCAGGAGCAGGGCGTCCGTTCGTCGCGTGAAAAATCGTCGCACCCGGCCGACCGCGAGCCCGCCGACGATCTGGGCGCCGGCGACCAGGGCGGCGGCGAGACCGGCAACGCCATAGGCGGTCTGGTCGCCGTAGAGCTCCAACAGGTAGGGCTGCGCGGCGTAGAAGACGTAGATGCCCGTGCCGGCGGTGAACGGGGCGGCCAGCATCAGCCACCGGACGGGTGGGTTGCGAAAGCCGCCGTCCACCGCTCCGCGGACAACGTTGCGTACGGCCTTGGCCGGGCCGACGCCGCGTTCCGGAGTGAACCCCAGGTCGTGCATGAAGCGAAGGGCGACGACGAGCGTCACGCCGAGCATCGCCGCCCTGAACAGGTATGGGACGCCGAGGTTGGTCGCCTGGGCGATCAGGCCGCCCGACACCGACCCGACCAGCATTGCCACGCCGCTGATCGTCTGCGCACGCCCGAAGACCCGCTCGAGGTTGCCCGTGAAGCCGGTTGCCCTGAGAGCATCGACCAGCCATGCCTCCGTCGCTCCCGAGAAGAAGGTGAACCCCAGGCCCAGGAGGATCGACGCGATCGCCCAGCCCAACAACGGCGCGTGGACCTGCCACATCACGAGGTAGAGGAGCGTGGACAGGAGCAGCGTTCCCGCGCCCAGGACATAGGAGAACCGGCGCCCGCGCGCGTCTGCGACCACGCCCGTGGGAACCTCGAAGAGCACCTGCCCGACGGTGAAGAAGGCATTGGCGGCGAAGGCCTCGGCATTGCTCAGGCCGGCATCGAGGAGGAAGAGGGTGTTGATGCCCCAGATGAAAGACGCGGCCAGCGTCGTCAGCAGGGTCAGGACCAGATAGGTTCGCTGGACGATTCGGGCAGGATCTGTCATGTCGCCGAGAATCTAAGCTGTCCGAGTCGTGCGCGTCCCTCCTGTCCTCCCCGTCGTCCGGGTCTCGGTCCTGCGGCCGTCGATCGTCTACATCGTGCTGTTCGGTAGCGTCGGCGCGTACTTCCCCTACATCGCCATCTACTTCCAGTCGATCGGGCTCGGCCTGGAGCTGGTCGGCCTGCTCCTGGGGCTCGGCGCGGCCGTCGCGCTCGTGGCCGCCCCGGTGTGGGGTGCCGTGGCCGACTACCTCCGGGACGTCCGTGCGCCGCTCGTCGTCGCGGGGATCTGGGCGGCGCTGGCGGCTCTGCTGCTGGCCGGTGCGAGGGAGCCCTGGGCCGTCGCCGTCGGCGTCGTCCTGCTGGCGGCCGGTTTCTCCGGGATGGGACCGATGCTCGACGCGCGCACGATCGAGCTCCTGGGCGACGATCGCGATCGGTACGCCTGGGCACGATCGACCGGTTCGGCCTCGTTCATCGTGATCTCGCTGGCGGTAGGGGCGCTGCTGAACCGCACGGGGCCGTCCGGCATGTTCCTGGCGCTGGCGCCCCTTCTCGCGCTGAGCAGCCTGACGGCCTGGCTCTTCCTGGATGGCCGGCGCTCTGCCGGTCGGCGGGTGGTGGGGCCAGGTCCGATCTCCGGACTGGTGGCCGTGGTCCGCGACCCCACGCTCGGGCTCTTCCTTCTCGGCTCGATCCTGGTCTGGACGACCGTCGCGGCGATGACCTCGTTTGTGTCGATCCACCTGATCCAGCTGGGCGGCGACGCGCAGCTGGTGGGCCTCTTCTGGGCGCTGGGCGCGGCGGTGGAGGTTCCGCTCATGCTCATGTTCCCGGTCTTCTCGCGGCGGATCGGACCGGCGTGGCTGCTCGTCGTCGGCAGCCTCGCATTCGCGGCGCGGACCGCGGCCATCGCCCTGGCGCCCAGCCCGATCCTCATCGTCGCGGCGGCGCCCATCGGCGGCATCGGCTTCGCCTTCTTCTACGTCGGCACCGTCAGCTACGTTGCGGAGGCCGTGCCCCCGAGCATCCGGGCGACCGCTCAGGGCCTGTTCTCGGGGACGGCCTTCAACGTCGGCGCGATCCTCGGCGCGGTCCTGGCCGGGCAGATCGGGGCGGCCCTGACCCTGCGCGGGCTGTTCGGGGTTGCCGCGGTGGGAACCATCATGGCTGCGCTCGTGGTATGGCGGGCCGTGGTGTCGCATCGTCGGACGGCGCCCGACGAGGCTGGGCGGTCGGTAGGGGAGGATGATCCCATCGGGCAACGGCAATGAGCGGAACCTTCGCACGCGGCGCTCCGTAGTGTGAGAGTCATGGCGATCCATCCCAGGCGACAACGCCATTCGCTCGCCCTGGTCCTGCTTGGGCTCGTCCTGCTCTCGGCCTGCTCCTGCGGTGCGCCGGGCGCCACCTCCCCGTCGGCCGTGGCGGCCGGCCGGCTCATCAACGTGCCCGCCGATGTCCCGACCCTTGAGGCGGCGATCACCGCCGCTTTGCCCGGCGACGTCATCCTCCTCGCCGCGGGCACCTATCGCGGCGGCGTGACGGTCCCCAGGGAGAAGCACGATCTCACCATCCGGGGCGCCGACCGCAACCTGGTCATCCTCGACGGCAAGGACGCCCTCTTCTCGGGGATCGAGGTCAAGGCGGAACGCGTCACCCTCGAGAACATGACTGCCCGCCACTACACCGGCAACGGCTTCGAGTGGGAAGGGGTCGACGGCTTCAGTGGCCGCTACCTGACGGTCTGGAACGTGGGCCTGTACGGCATCTACGCGATCCAGAGCCGGCACGGGACGTTCGAGCATGCCCTCGTGTCCGGCGCGGCCGACGCAGCGTTCTACGTCGGCGAGTGCCAGCCATGCGACACGCTGGTGAGCCATGTCACGGCGCGCTACTCGGCAATCGGCTATTCGGGCACGAACGCCGGCGGCAACCTGGAGGTGCGGGACTCGCTGTGGGACCGGAATGGCACGGGGATCCTGCCGAACTCCTTCGAGGGCCAGGAGGCGCCGCCACCCGAGCGCGACACCCGGATCACCGGCAACACGGTCCGTGGCAGCGGCTCGGTCCCGGTGCCGGCCAACTCGCCGCTTGCCGGATTTGTCGGCCTGGGCATCGGCATCGCCGGAGGCATGGACAACGTCGTCGAGGGGAACACCGTCACGGACAGCGCCAGGTTCGGCATCGCGCTGTTCCCCACGCTCCAGGAAAGCCGCAACGTCTTCGCTCCGAGCGGCAACCAGATCCGCGGCAACACCGTGTCCGGAAGCGGCATGGCCGATCTCGCGCTCTCGACCGGCTCCGGCGCGGGCAACTGCTTCGTCGGGAACCACGTCGGCTCGAGCCTGCCGGCCGATATCGAGGCGACCATGCCCTGCGGCGCGGTCGGTCCGGAGCGCCCGGCGGGCGATCCGAGCGTCGGCCGTGAGCTCGCGATCCCGACGCCGGAGGCGCTCGAGCGATTGGGAAAACGCCCCGGGTACGCGACGATGCCAGCCCCGGAGCCGGCCAGCAGCATGCCCGATCCGCTTCCGAGCGACCTGCGGCCATTCGGCGATCCCTCGTCTCACAACAATGCGCCGCCGGTCGGCGCGGAACCGGCAGGCATCGCGCCGACGACCGCCGCGCTCGTCGCGGTGATCATCGCGCTCGTCCTGGTCGGCTCGAGCGTCGCGCGCCGGGCGACGCGCCGGCGCGGACAACGGCCACCACCTGGCGTATAGCGATCCGGGCTGCGGCCGGCCCTCGGGAACGTGAACACGGCGTCGGCCCATGGTCATCGATGGGCACCGTTCGTCACCTCATCGTGGGCGCGTTGACATCGAGCGTAGCCTCGAAGCGACCATCTCGACCGCACGGAGGCCTCGTGGGCAGCGAGCCCCATTCGTCGCCGGAGCCCGCCCTGAACCCGGAATTCGGCGAGTCGCCGGATTCCGACCCCTCGCCGGAACCCGGCCTTTCGCCGGAGCTCATGGCTTCGCCCGAGCCGGGCCACGAGGACGTCTGGAAGGCCATCCTCCTCGGCACGGATCCGAGCTACGCGCGCCTGCGATCGCGGCTCAAGCACGTGCCCAGCGAGCCGCGCTGCAAGATGTGCGCCGCGCCGTTCCGCGGGCCCGGGCGGGTCCTCATGCGCTTGTTCGGGCGCACCCCCTGGGCGAAGAACCCCAAGTACTGCGGCGCCTGCTTCCGCTCGATGAACGAGAACCACGGAGGCGCCGAGATCGACGCGAGCTTCCTGTTCGCCGACGTCCGCGGGTCCACGACTCTCGCCGAGCAGGTCAGCCCGACCGAGTTCCGCCGCCAGCTCGACCGCTTCTACGCGACCGCGTCGCGGGTGCTCGTCGACCATGACGGCATCGTCGACAAGTTCGTCGGCGACGAGGTCGTTGGAATGTTCATCCCGGCGCTCACCCACGATGCCCACGCCGCGCGGGCGATCGACGCCGCCCTGTCCCTGCTCGCGGCGACCGGCCACGGCTCTGCCGACGGCCCGTGGCTCCCGATCGGCATCGGCGTCCACACTGGCATCGCCTTCGTCGGCACGGTCGGTCCCGCCCCCGTGACCGAGATGACCGCCCTGGGTGATGTCGTCAACACGGCCGCCCGGCTGGCGTCGGCGGCAGGCGCCGGCGAGCTGCTGATGACCGCGGTGGCCGCGTCTGCGGCCGGCTTCGACACCGTCGGACGGGAGCGGCGGCTTCTCGCTCTCAAGGGCAAGCGGGATGCCACGGAGGTGGTCGTCGCAACAGCAGTCGCGCGGTGACCCGCCAGGCGCCCGACTAGCGGAACAGGTCGTTCTCGGCGGGCAGCACCAGGTCGCGAATCGAGCCGTCGCCGAGTGGCGGATCGGCGCCTCGGACGATGGCGGCGGGGCGGCCCGCCGTCTTGCCGAAGGCGAGCTCGGCGGCGGAGGCGATCTCGTCGGCCACCGCCCGGACCGTGGAGCGCATGACGCGGCCGTCGTGGTCGGGGGTGCCGCGAAGGTCCTCGAGCGGCCGGAGGCCGGATACGCCGATCGCGACGTCGACGATGCCCCAGCGCCATGGCCGGCCGAACGAGTCGGAGACGACGACCGGGATGTCCCGGTCGAGCCGGTCGCGGACGGCGGCGCGGATCCGGCCGGCCGACGCGTCGGGATCGACCGGGAGCAGCGTCACGATCTCGCCCGAGCGCGGCCCGACGTTCGATGCGTCGACGCCGCCGTTCGCGCACACGAAGCCGTGGGGCGTCTCCGTGATGATGACGCCGTTCGTCATGCGCACGACGCGGCGGGCCTCGCGCAGGACGACCTCGACCTGGCGCGGGTCGCGGTCATAGCGCCGCGCGAACTCGACCGCCTCCGTGCGCGGCTCGACCGTCCGCAGGTCGACGACGGCGCCCTCCGCCTTGGAGACGATCTTCTGGGTGACGACGAGGACGTCGTCACGCCGCAGCGGGAGCGCGGTGGCCGAGCGCTCGAGTGCATCGCACAGGAGGGCCGGCAGGTCGTCGCCGGGCTGGATCTCGGGGATGCCCTCGAGGGCGATGATCTCGACGCGTGCCTCAGTGGGCATCGACCGCCTCCGGCACGATCTCGTCGACGAGCAGGAGATCGGCCGGCGTGTCGAGGTCGAGCGAGAGTGGCCCATCCTGGAGCTCGACCAGGCGGGCGCCGGCTTCCCGGGCGCAGTCGGCGTGCGCCGCCCGGCTGTCGCCGCCAAACCCGAACTCGATGGCATCCGGCGGGGCCACGAGCAGCGCGTTCGTGCCGCGACCGTGGCGATCCGGGGCGAGGACGACGAGGGGCCGGCGCCCGTCGTCCAGCGGGGCGAGCACCTGGCCGAGCGCATCGGAAGAGACGAGCGGCAGGTCAATCGGCAGGACCAGCACGGCGGTCGCACCTCCGGCGATCGCCTCGTCGCGCGCCTCGCGAAGCCCGCGGTTGAGACCCTGGCTGCGCTGGCGGATCGGCCGGGCACCGGCGGCGAGCGCGAGCTGGCGCACCTCGTCGTCGGGTGTCACGACGATCGTCTCGTCGATGCCGGCGGTCCGTCTCGTGGCGTCCAGGGTGCGGTCCAGCAGGCGCGTGACGAGGTCGCGCCGCTCTTCCGCGTCGAGCGTCTCGCCCAGGCGGGACTTGGCACCTTCGAGGGCTCCGACGGGCACGATCGCCACGACGCGGCGGGGGCCCGCAGGCCGAGCCTGCAGATCGGCATTCATGGGATGCATCGTACGCGAGGCCCGGCCGGTGCCACGGGTGCGCCTGGTTCGCGGGTGGTCGACACATCGGTGGCGGCGGCACTGGCTCCGCCGGTGATGCCGGTGCCCGGCGCCTGACGCCTGGCGCCAGGAGCGACGGGCGGTTTGACAGGAGCGAGCGTGGGCGCATGCTTTCGGCATGCGGATCAACCCGAAGCAGGTGCACGTGTCCGTCGTGCTCGATCCCATCGAGGGTCGGCCCGACGGGGCCTGGGTCATCCAATACCGCGGCGAGGCCTTCCTGATCGACAAGGGCGGCGGCAACCCTGAGCCGTTCGTTCCGAACGGGCAGCAGCTCCAGCTGATCGAGAGCCGGGCCAGGGCCAGGCCGCCACTCACGGGCTTCGACGCGATGACCGGGGACGAAATCGCCGGAGAGCTCCGGATCAATCCGGCGCTGCTCAGCTACGTCCAACGGAGCGATCCCTCGTTTCCCGCCCCGATCGCCACCTTCCGCGACGGCTCCATCTGGAGCGCCGAAGCCGTCGAGCGCTGGTTGCCGACGAGGGAATCACAGCCGGTCCGCGACCGGAACCAGCAGCGATCCTGACGCCGGTCGCCCCCGCCGGGCGCTGGAGGACCTTCGCGAGGCCGAGATCGCTCGCGACGGCCGTCGTGCCTTGGCTCGTTGTGGGAACCAACCGGCCATCCCTTCCGTCAAGCCGTTCAAGCCCCTCCGGCTGCCGAAATCGGCAACCGTGAGGGCTTCTTCGTGAGGCGCCGGCAAGACATGCCCTGGGGCGCCGGCGAGTGGCTTCCCCGCGGGAGCTCATAGCAGTCAACGCTGGGGAAACCGACGCCGTCGCAGGGGTGCCACCGCCCGGGACTTTCCAGGCCTTGCCCTGCGGGCCGACACTGCCGGCAGCGACGGGCGCCTGCCACGCATGGCTGGACGCAAACGGGCAGCGGGAGGTCGGGATGATCAAGATCTGGAGCGAGCTGCCGGCGGCTCGGCTGAAGGAGCAGCTCGCCGACATCGCCACGTTCGTGTGGGTCGCCTTCTGGGGCAGCCTGGTACTCCAGCTCTATCGCTTCCTTGCGAGCTTCGCGGGCGCCGGTCGCCTGATTCACGAAGGAGGTCAGAACCTCACCCAGGGCGGCCGCGACCTGGGCGAATCGCTCCGGGGACTGCCGCTCGTCGGCGAGCAGGTGGCGGCCATGACCCGCGAGACACTGGGCGGCGCGGGGCGGCCGTTGGCCGATTTCGGGAGCGAGATGGAGGCGTTCATCCTCGTGATCGCCACTCTCCTGGCCCTCCTGTTCGCGCTCGTCATGCTGGTGCCCTGGCTCTCGCGCTATGTCCCGTGGCGCGTTGAGCGCCTCGGTCAGATCAGAACAGCTCATCGCGCGATCCGGCGCGCCAGCGTCTCGGATGCCCGGGTGGAGAAGGTCCTCGCGATGCGGGCCGTCTCACGGCTGGACTACGCGACCCTGCTCCGCTACACGCCCGATCCGATGGGTGACTTTGCGACCGGGCGCCACGACCGACTGGCCCGGGCCGAGCTCGCGAGCGTGGGGCTGAATCCCCGCTGACCACGTGGCGCCGATGACCCGGCGCCGGACGGCGCCATCCGCCGTCCCTCAGCGACGACGACGCCTCGTTGGCTCGAAGGCAGATGCGGCCGGCCGGGGCGCCTGCGCATGGACGACCTCGAACCCACTCGTATTCGACAGGACCTCCACCTCGTCGCCGTGGAAGCGCAGCGACAGGGCACCGGAGCCCGCCCGCAGGTTGCCGATCGTCAGCTCCGGCAGCCAGTCGGGCAGGGCCGGGTTGACATAGAGCGTCGAGCTCGACGCGTCTGACGAGGCATGGATCCCGCACAGGATGGCGACGAGCCGGAAGATCGCGCTCGCCGCCCAGGCCTGCGGGACGTTCGCTCCGAGGTACTGGACCGGGAAGCTGCCCGGTACGCGGGGCAGCCCCGCGAAGAGCTCTGGCAACCGGTTGGCGACGAAGCGCTCCGCCGTGTCGAACATGCCTCGGGCCACCAGGGCTGCCTCGTCGGCGAACCCGTACCGCCGGAATCCACCGGCGATCATCGCATTGTCATGGGGCCACACCGTGCCGGTGTGATAGCTGAACGGGTTGTAGGCGACGTGGTCCGACGACAGGGTCCGGATGCCCCAGCCCGACCACATGTCGTCGGCCAGGAGCCGGCGCACCACGCGTTCCGCACGCTCCGGCGGAACGATCCCGTTCGACAGACAGTGTCCGGCGTTGGAGGCGACGGTCTCGATCGGTCGCTTCTGGCCGTTCAGGCCCAGGTAGTACGTCCCCTCGCTCTCCCACCAGAAGACGTCGTTGAAGCGCTGGTAAAGCCGGTTCGCCTCGCCTCGCAGCCGCTCAGCGTCCTCCGGCCGTTCGAGCAGGTCGTAGATGTCGGCGAGCCGCAGCTTCGCGTCATACACGTAGCCCTGCAGCTCGCATAGCGCAATCGGCAGCTTGGCGATCGAGCCATCGCGCTCGGGGACGGCGTCCCAGGCATCTTTCCAGCCCTGGTTGTAGTAGCCGTGCTTCGAACGCGTCTTGTATTCCTGGAAGCCGTCGCCGTCGCGATCGCCGTACCGGTCGACCCAGGTCATGGCCGCCTCGGCGTTGGGCAGGAAGCGACGCAGGACGGACTCATCGCCGAGCCATTGGTAGAGGTACGACAGGACGATGATGTAGAGGCTCGTCGCGTCGTGCGTCCCGTAGTACGGCGTGAACGGCAGGATGCCGAGCTGGGCAAGCTCGCCGTGCCGGATCTCGTGAGGGATCTTGCCCGGCTCCATGTCCCGTTCCGGATCGTCCTCCGTGGCCTGGAGGGAGGCCAGGCGGCGTAGCGCGCCCGCTGCCAACTCCGGGTAGCCGGTGATGCCCTGCATCGACACGATCAGCGCGTCGCGACCGAACAGCGTCACGAACCACGGAACGCCGCCGGCCGGAATGAAGACGCCCCGCTCGAACGTCGGATCCTCCAGGCGCAGCGCCTCCATGTCCCTGACCGCCTGCGCCCAGGCGTGCCGAACCGTCTCGTTCGGGGTCTCGATGCTGACCTTCGGCAGCCGTGGAACGCCCAAGTAGCCCGGCTCATCGGCGACCGCGCTGCAGGCGAGCGTCGTCGGTCGGCGGCGGCTGCTCGTGATCGGCAGCCACTTGATGCAGGTGTGCCAGGCGCCCTTCGGCGGGATGGCCGCCACGAAGACGAGACGTCCGTTCGCGAACTGCGGCGGCGAGTCCGCCCGCTCCACGGCCACCGCGAGCTCGCGATAGAACTCCCCGTTCGTGTAGGCCGAACGAAGCTCCCGGCGCGACCGGAACCAGCGGCTGTTCAGCTCCCCCCGCCGCACGATGGCATGCCGCTTGACGTCGAAGATGTCGGCGAAGTCCGACTCGATCGCGATCTCGATCGTCAGGCGCACCGTTCGGCGCGCGTAATTGACGATGTCGTAGTCCTCGTGGACGCCGCCGCCGAGGGTCCGGTCGAGGCGGATCGCGATCGAATGGGGATCGATCGAGCCGATCTCGTCGATGAATACACCGTTGGTGAACTCGAATCGGGCCGAGAAGAACTGGATCGGCGACGAGTTGAGGAGAACCGGCCGGGCGCCGTTGATCCACATGTCGTAGCCGGAGACGAACCGGGTATCCCGGGCGAAGAAGCCCTCGTCGGCGGTGGCCTCGATCCGGCCGTCGGGCTGGCACACGACCACCCGGTCGTCGCGGTTGATCGTGACCGTGGCCGGCCCGACCTGGATGGGGAGCGTCATTGCAGCTCCCGGGCAAAGGCCAGGACGTCGCGCGCGAGGCGGACGCGGGCCGCATCGTCGGACATGATCGTGTCCGTGACGAGCGTGCGCAGTCCCAGCTCATCGATCGCCGGGGCAAGCGCGGCGTCCACGGTATCGAGCACGAAGCCGGTCGCCAGGCCGGCGTAGATTCGGGCGACGCCCAGGGCGGACGACTCGTGGCCAAGGCTGGCCAGCATGCGGTCCGCCGGCCCCTTCAGCGCCTTCCCGCCGACGATCGGGGACACCGCGACGATGGGAGTGCCGCCGCGGCGGGCCGCCGCGAGCAGCTCGGGCATCCCCCGAACCGCCAGGATCGGGCCGATCGACACGATGGGATTGCTCGGGGCGATCGCGATCGCGTCGGCGAATCCCAACTCGCCCCGAACGCGGCCCGGCGCCTCGGCGTTCTCGATGCCCCGGAATCGAACCTCATGAACCGCCGGCTCCTGGCGGCGATGGACGAAGTACTCCTGGAACTCGAGCCAGCCGTCGTCCGTGCGGACCTCTGTCCGGACCGAATCGTCGGTCATCGGCTGGATCGTCGCCGCGACCCCGAGTGCACGTGAGAGCTCGATCGAGATCTCGCTGAGCGCCTTGCCTGCCTTCAGGCGGGCGGTTCGGACGACGTGGGTCGCGAGGTCGCGATCGCCCAGCCGGAACCAGGTCGGCTCGCCGTAGCGCCCCAGTTTCTCCGAGGCGGCGAACGTGTCGCCGGCCAGGCCCCAGCCTTGCCGGCGGTCGTCCAGCCCCCCCAGCGTGTACATGACGGTGTCCAGGTCCGGACAGACCAGCAGGCCGTGGAGGTCCAGGTCGTCCGCGGTGTTGACTACGACGGTCAGGTCCGAACCGAGCTCCGCCTGGAGCCCGAACGCGAGTCGGGCGCCGCCGACCCCGCCGGCCAGGGCGACGACGCGCACGTCTCAGCGCGACGCGGCGGGATGCGCGACGGCGTCGTCGGGGGCGTCGGCGGTCCTGGCTATCGCCTCGCGAACCTCGCCGATCCGTTCGATCGTCTCCCGGTCGTAGGGCGCCGGCAGCCGGACCATGACGTGGCCGAAGCCCATGGCGAGGAACGGTCGGAGCGCACCGGCGACCGCGGCCGGCGGGCCGAGCAGGATCGGGACGGACGTCATCTCGGTGAGTCCGTTGTGCTCGAGGAGGGCCTGGAATGCCCTCCCGGCGGCCGCCTCGTCGTCGCGAATGACGATCGGAAAGCTGATCGTCCGCTCGATGGTCTCGATGTCCCGCCCAACGGCCTGGCAGTGTTCGCCAAGGATGGCCACCTTGCCGGCGACCTCGTCCTGGAAGCCCGACATGTTCCAGGCATCGGCCCGCAGCGCGACCGTCCTCAGCGTCTTCTTCGGACCCGAGCCGCCGACGAGGATCGGCAGGTGCTCCTGCACCGGCCGCGGCGCGCAAAGCGCGTCATGCATCGTGTAGAAGCGGCCCTCGTGCGTCACCCGCTCGCCGTCGAGCAGTCGCCGGAGCAGCATGACCGATTCGTCCAGGCGATCCAGCCGTTCGCCGACACTCGTCCCGAAGTCGATCGTGAAGGCGTCATGCTCGCGCTCGAACCAGGCACCGCCGATGCCCAGGACCGCCCGCCCGTCGGTGATGTGGTCGAGCGTCGTGGCCAGCTTGGCGGTCAGCCCCGGGTTGCGAAAGGTGTTGGCGCCGACCATCAGGCCGACGTTGACCCGCTTCGTCAGGGCCCCGACTGCGGCCAGAGCGGCCCAGCCCTCGAAGATCGGCTGCTCCCACGCCCCCTGGATGGCGAGCAGGTGATCCCACGTCCAGACGCCGTCCCAGCCGGCCTGCTCGGCCGCCAGCGCCGTGTCGCGGAATCCCGCCCAGTCGCTGGACTGGGACCAGAGCTGCGCCCCGAATTTCACGTCGCGTCGTTCGTTCGTGTGTGTCTCCATCGCATCATTCTGGCGGATCGGCCACGGCCTCGCGCGCCCCGTCACCGCGCGCCACATGCTCGGCCGGAGACGGCAGGCGGCTGTGCCGAATAGCAGCTTGGGTGCTGCTATGTCGAGGCTTCGGGCAGCTTGTGCCCTTGCCGACCCGTCCGTCAGCCGGATCCGGCTAACGACGACGAGGCTTGGGGCCTTGACGTGGACACGGCCCGACGTATCAGCACTGGGGCTGCTATCTGGCGCCGCCGATGCCCGCGAAAGGGCTACGCGTGCAGCTTGGGCAGGACGTCCCGGCCGAAGACCTCGATCCAGCGGACCTGATCTCGGCCCACGTTGTGGAGGTAGACCTGGTCGAAGCCGATGTCCAGGAACTTCTGGATGTAGGCCCGGTGCTGCTCGGGGTCCGAGCTGATGAGCATGCGGCCCTCGAAGTCCTCTGGTCGCACCAGCTTGGCCATCTGCTCGAAGTCGAGCGGGCTGCGGATGTCCTGCTTGGGAAACTTCATCCCGCCGTTTGGCCACTCGACCATCGCGTTCTGGAGCGCCTCTTCATCCGTCTCCGCCCAGGAGAGGTGGAGCTGAAGGATGAACCGGAACGTGGTGGGGTCCTTGTCGGCCTCGCGGCGGCCCTCGCGGCACTTCTCGAAGATCATCTCGACCTTCGACTCGGGTGCGCCGACCGTGATCAGGCCGTCGGCGTACATGCCCGTCTTCTTGGCCGTGATGGGGCCGGCCGTCGCGATGAAGACCGGCGGCGGCTCGGCGGGCATCGTCCACAGCCGCGTGGTCTCGAGCTTGAAGAACTTGCCCTCGTGCTTGACGTCCTTGCCGGTGAACAGCTTGCGGATGATCTCGAGCGCCTCGAACATCCGGGCGATGCGCTCCGGCGTCTCGGGCCAATAGCCGGCGATGACGTGCTCGTTGAGCGCCTCGCCCGAGCCGAGGCCCAGCCAGTGGCGGCCGGGATACATCGCGGCGAGCGTGGCCGAGGCCTGGGCGACGATCGCCGGATGCATCCGGAACGATGGGCAGGTGACGCCCGGCCCGACGTCGCCGGTCGTGCTGGCGGCGATCGCGGTCATGACGTTCCAGACGAAGGCGGCCTGGCCCTGCTGGGGAACCCACGGCTGGAAGTGATCGGCGGCCATGACCCCGCTGAAGCCGTGGTCCTCCGCGAGGGAGCTGTAGTCCACGAGGTCGCGCGGCCCGAACTGCTCGAGCATCGCGGCGTAGCCGATCTTCGCCTGGGCCATCGTCAGCCTCCGTACTCGAAGACGCGCTCGACCCGCACCAGGAAGCTCACGCGCAGCTGGCCTCGATACTGGTCCGGGCTCTTTCCGTAGCGGCGGGCGAGCGCCATGATGTCGGCGATGGCCGCCTCGCCCTCGCGAAGGAGCGTGGCGCGGCCCTTGAGCCCGACCCAATGGTTCGGTACGTCCCAATCCTGGATCGCCAGCGAGATGCGCGGGTCTCGGAGCAGGTTGTGCGGCCAGCGTCGCTCCGCTCGACTGTTGATGAGGAGCCCGCCATCCTCCAGCCCATACCAGACGATCGCCTGATGGGGCGGCCCGTCGTCGTCGAGCGTCGAGATGGCCGCGTACCGCGGCACGGCGAGGAAGTCGCGGATCCGCTCCGGCAGGGCCTCGATCGGGGCCTGCATGGGCGCTTCGTCGGGCATGGCTCGATGGTACGCGAGGTCCGTGACGTCCGGTGGTCGGATACCACCGCCGCCGAACCCCGGCAGGGCCCAGGCAGGCCCAGGTCAGCCGCTTGGCGTGGGACTCGTGGCTGGCCGGCTCGTGCTGCGCGCGTGGCGTGTCCGAACGCCCATGCCTCCAGCTGCTGCTGGGCGCGCGGCGCTCCCGGCGCGACGGGTCCGGGACAGTACTCCGGCGCGGAGGCCCTCGATGGATCGTGGCTCGGAAGGCTCCGCCGCGGGCCTGCCCAGGAGGAAGCCCTGGCCGAGCGGGACGCCGAGGGAGGTCAGCATCGCCAGCTCGCGCCGGGTCTCGATGCCCTCGGCAACCAGCCGGGCGCCGATCCGGCGGCCGAACGAGACGAACGCCTCGACGAGGGCCTGCTTGGCGTCGCCCTGCTTGTCGCCGATCCCGTGGACGATCTCGCGATCGATCTTGATGATCGAGGGCCGCAACGCGGCGATGAGGGTGAAGCTCGCGTAGCCGGCGCCCGCGTCGTCGACCGCGAAGCCGAAGCCGAGCCGCCGCAGGGCCTTGGCCTGCCTGGTCAGAGGCTTCACGTCCGCGACGGCCTGGTGCTCGGTGCATTCGATCGTGATCGACCGTCGCAGTAGGCCGCTGGCGGCGACCAGATCGGAGAGGGCGGCGGCCGAGAAGCTGGGGTCGACCAGGCTGGCCGGGGTGAAATTCAGGGCGTAGCGATGACCGGGCCGTCCAGCCGAACGATGATCGGCCTCGATCTCGGCGATCCGCTCGAGGATGCGCGCCACGATGAAGGTGTCCAGCTCCACCGCCCGGTCCGTGTTGATCGCCGCCGCGACCATGGAGCTGATCGATGTTCGCAGGGTGGGCATATCGGGCCTGAAGAGGCATTCGTACTCGTGGACCCGCCCGGTGCCGAGGTCCACGACCGGCTGGAACATGACTCGATGACGGAGGCGGAAGAAGAGGTCGAGCATCTTCGTCTGGGCCACCTGGACCGAGGCGCCCATGCCGATTCGGTCGGCGATCCCGGAGACCTGCACGGCCGACGCGAGGGCGACCAGGTACCGATCGGCGACGGGGATGGACCCGTCCACCGCCACGACGCCGTACACCGGCGAGCGGCTGCCTCGCGCGACCTCGGCGGCGCGCGCCTCGGTGAGGAGGGTGGCCGGGGCAATCAGGCAGATCCCCGATTCGAGCTCGAGCAGGTGGCCGACCTTGAGGCTCTCGGCGAGCCGGCGGACGAACCGGGTGTCTCGGGACCAGAGCAGCGTCTCGGCGGGAGCCCGGTGGGACGTGAGGAAGCGCATCGATCTCCGATCAGCCTGAGGGTTCCATGATGCACTCATGCCATCGATCGCGCCGAGGCGACGACGGTATAGCCACCGACCTGACCTTCGTACCGCGATGCACGGCGCGGAGTGCCGCGGTCCGGCGGCGGCTCGCGGTCACGTGGCCGTGAGCTCGATTCGGTAGCGGACCTCCGGGAGCGTGGCGCCGGACGTCTCCCAGTCCATCGTCGCTCCGTCCGGTCGCCACCCGGCCAGCTCGTAGAAGCGCCGGCCGCGGGCGTTGTCGGCGAGGACCCACAGGATGGCCTCCCGGAACCCGCCGCCGCGGAGCCCGGCAACGGCCTGATCCATGAGCGCACGGCCAAGCCCCTGCGACCACGCCTCGGGCTCGAGGTAGATCGCGAAGAGCTCCCCCACGCCCGGCGACGCACTGTCATCGCGGGCGGCGCCGATCGACGCGAACCCGACGACGCGACCCGATCGCTCCACGACCCAGCACGCGGTTGGTGGTGCCATCTCCGTGAGCTCCCCGCTCCACCAGCTCGCGCGGCGGTCGATCGACAGGGAGTCGAGCACCGCGACCGGGACGATGCCCCGATACGCGCTCTGCCAGGACCGGACGTGGGCCGTGGCGATGGCCGCGGCGTCATCGGGCCTGGCCGGCCGGACGACCGGCGCATCCAGACCGCCCATCAGGCCGAACTCGTCAAGGCCGGCCCATCAGGTCAGTCGTTCGCCGGCGGGGACCGGGACGTCCAGGCGGTTCTCCGGGGGCGCCAGCGGGCAGGCCCACCGGGGGTCGAAGGCACACGAGGGCTGGTACGCAAAGTTGAAGTCGCAGATCAGGGTCCGGCGGGCAGGGTCGCCGCCGAGATCCGCGCTCTTGGCGGTGTCCAGCAGATAGCGCCCCGCGCCGTACGTCTCGGCTCCGTTCGTGGCGTCGCGGAACGGCAGGAACAGGCCGCCGGCGTAGCCCTCCATCCAGTACAGGGCGAGGCGGCGCTCACCGTCCGGGAACGGTGCGCTCACGAAGCCGATCCGCCGGAACGCCATCGTCCCACCGCCGCTCATCGGCAGTGCCAGTGCGCCCGCATCCGCCGCATCGCCAGGGAGCCGGATGGACGGCAATCCGAGCGAGCTGGCCGTCGTCTCAGGCGGCGGCTCCGCCGGCGGTGCGTCCGGCATGACCTCGAGCTCGAACGCGAGCCTTGGATCGTAGCCCCAGTGATCGGCCCTGAACGATCCTCGCTCAGCAGCCGGGACGGGCGACTGCGAATGCTCCCGGTAGAGCCGCGCACGCTCCGTTCGCCAGAGCTGCCACGCAGCGACCGCGTCCTCCGGATAGAGGAAGCGCACGTCCGCATACAGGCGCGCGACCCTCCGGCGCCAGTCCGCCAGCTCCAGCTCGACCCCGCCGATGGACGTGGTCATGGCGCGCATCCTAGTCCAACGCGGTAGCATCGCCGCCGGTCCATGGGATGGATGAAGACGAGGAGCGGCGGATGAGTGCGAGGAGCGGCGGATGACGGACAGGGCGGAGATCGGCGTCTTCGGCGGGTCGGGCTTCTACTCGCTCCTGGATGAGGTCCGCGAGGTCAAGGTCGACACGCCGTACGGAGCCCCGTCCGACAGCGTCTTCCTGGCCGAGGTCGCCGGTCGGACCGTGGCGTTCATGCCCCGCCACGGTCGCCGCCACACGCTCCCGCCTCACCTCATCAACTATCGGGCCAACGTGTGGGCCTTCCGGGCGCTGGGGGTAAAGGCCGTGATCAGCCCCTGTTCGGCCGGATCGTTGCAGCCGCACGTCAAGCCCGGCGACTTCGTCCTGTGCGACCAGTTCGTGGACCGGACCAGGGGCCGGAAGGACACGTTCTTCGACGGCCCGATCGTCACCCACGTCTCCTCAGCCGAGATCTACGACCCGGAGCTCCGGCGCGTCGCGGCGGAGGCCATCCGTGCCCACGACATCCCCCTCCACGAGGCCGGCACGATCGTCGTGATCCAGGGGCCGCGTTTCTCCAGCAAGTCCGAATCCCGCTGGTTCAGCTCGGCCGGCTGGGAGGCGGTCAGCATGACCCAGTACCCCGAGGCCTACCTCTGCCGGGAGCTGGGGATGGCCGTCGTGAACATCACGCTCATCACCGATTTCGACGCCGGGGTCCAGGAAGGAACCGCGGCGGTCGACGCACGGTCGGTGCTCGAGGTCTTCCAGGAGAACGCCGAGCGCATCCAGCAGGTCGTCCTGGATATGATCGGTCGCTTCCCGCCCGACCTGGACGCCCTGGGCGGAGTCGAGGTGCTGCGGTATACGCGGGGCGACGGGCACGCCGCCGCCGACGAGGACATCCGCCTGTTCGAAACGCGGCTGTGAGCGTCGAGCCGCCGGGGGCATTCCCGGTGGGAGTCAACCTGCGATCGATCGGCGTCACCGTCGACTGGTGGCGGGCCCAGGCTCTCCGGCTGGAGGCGGCCGGCTATGCGGGCCTGTGGACCTGGGACCATTTCATCAGCCGCGGCACTTGGACCGACCCGGTGCTCGAAGCATGGACGACGCTCGCGTTCGCGGCGGCGGCCACGACCCGGATCACATTGGGGACGTTCGTGGCCAACGTCATGAACCGCCATCCGGCGGTCCTCGCCCGGATGGCCGCGACCTTTCAGGAGGCGAGCGGCGGCCGGCTGGTGCTCGGCATCGGGATCGGCGGCCATGCGGCCGAGCATGAGGCGTACGGCATCCCATTCCCGTCGGTCGAGAAGCGGGTCGAACGGCTGGAGGAGGCGGTCGTGATCCTGCGCGCTCTGTGGACCGGCGGCCCGATCTCGTTCGACGGTCGCCATTACCCGCTGCATGAGGCCTACGCCTATCCCGTCCCGACGCCACCGCCGCCGATCATCATCGGCGGCGAGACGACCGCCGGAGCCCGGCTGGCGGCCCGGATCGGCGATGGCTGGACGACGTTCTCCACGACGTTCGAGCGAGATCTCCCAACATACCTGGCCGCTCTCAACGAGGCCGGACGGGATCGGGCGAGCCAGCGAGTCCTCGTGGGATTCCAGTGGTCGAAGGGCGACTGGTCGACGGGCGCCGGCCTGGCCGAATCGCCGTGGGTGCACGCGCCGGCCGAGGAGGCCGCGCGATGGCGAGCGGCCGGCGCGGATGGGGTCATCCTGAGCGCACGGACGAGCGAGGAGGTCGACGCGCTGGTCGCCGCGGCCGACCGCCGCTGACGGACCCGCCAGGCCAGCCAGCCGGCGCCGCTACGTTGGCCGTTCCGTGGCACCATCGTGCCCACCGATGACTGCCAGCTCACGTCCCGATCCCGAGCATGCCGAGCCAGGTGCTCCCCGGCCCGTCCGGCGAGCGCTCGAGCCCACCCAGAACTGCGTCCGCTGCGGCCGCGAGGTGGCGCTGGGCGTGGCGATGTGCGAGTACTGCAACCCGCTCGGGCTCGCCCAGCCAGCGGCGACCCAGGCGCACGGCACGATCTTCCTGGCGATCGGCGCGTCGGTCGTCGTACTGGCCCTGCTGGGGAGGCTCATCCTGACGGGAATCGGGCCGTTCGAGGCGAGCGTCACGACTGTCGCGGCGACGCCGACCGGCCTGTCGATCACCCTGACGGCGACCAACCAGGGCAGCAGCAGAGGGGCCACCACCTGCCGCGTGCGCGACGCCTCAATCGCGTCGAGCAGCGCCGAGGCATTCTTCCTCAGCCCGCAGATCGAGCCGGGTGAGACGGTCAGTTTCGTCCGCGAAACGGCCGTCCTGGGGACACAGGTCCGGCCCCTCGCCGTCGAGTGCAGCGCGCCATGACGATCGTTCCGTGACGATCGTCGCCCGGCGCCGGGGAGCGTTCGCCGCCGATCTCGCGTTCGCGATCGATGCCGCGGAGAGTGCGGGCGTCGTGCTCATGGACCGCTACGAGCGCCTCGAGCGGATCCACCACAAGAGCGCCCGGGACATCGTCACCGAGGCGGACCACATGTCCGAGGAGCTCATCCTGTCCGCCATCCGCGAGCACGCCCCCGGCGACGGTGTCCTGGCCGAGGAGTCGGGCGAGCACACGCTCGCCTCGGGCGCGGCACCCACCGCCGGCCAGGGCCGGGTCTGGGTCGTGGATCCGCTCGATGGGACGGTCAACTACGCGAACGGGATCCCGTTCTTCTGCGTCTCTGTAGCGCTCGTCTACGACGGAGTACCGATCGTCGGGGTCGTCCACGACCCGACCCGCGACGAGACGTTTGCCGCCACGGCCGGCGGGCCTGCCACGCTGTACGACCGGGTGACCCCCGTTGGCCGGACGATCGTCGCCTCCGACAAGGAGAAGCTGTCCGACTTCGTCGTGTCCCTGGCCCTGTCGGGCCGGGCGGTGGCCACCCGGATCCGGGCCGTGCGCAAGGTCATCCGGATCAGCCGCTCGATGGGCGCGGCCGCACTCGCCCTCGCCTACGTGGGCCATGGCCGCTTCGACGCCTATATCCAGTCGGCCGGCCTGTCCATCTGGGACATCGCGGCGGCGGGTCTCATCGCCGAACGGGCGGGGGCCACCGTCACCGATCTGTCCGGCGGCTCCTGGTTCGACGTCGCGCGAAAAACGCGAACGATCGGTGTCCTCGCCGCGCCTGCGGCCCACCACGCCGTGCTGCTCGAGCTTGCCCGCTAGACGGCAGCTGAGCCCGTCGCTCCGTCCCCGGCCCAGCGGTGGGGCCGGTCCCGGAGCCGGTCGAGGCCCAGCTCGTCACAGAAGGCCTCCCAGGCGGGGCGATCGGCTCCGCGCCAGCGGAGATCGTCGGGGTCGCGCTGCGGCAGGGGAGCGTCCAGCCGGAGATGGGCGAGGGAGCGATAGAACAGCGCCTCGTCACGGCGCTCGGCGAGGACGGCGGCGAGGAGCACGGCGCCCCGCAGCCCCGGAACATCCCAGGTCGACGCGCGCTCGGGGATCGCCTCGAGGCTCCCATAGCGGGCAAGGACCGCGGCCGCCGATTTTGAGCCCCAGCCCTGCAGCCCCGGGTACCCGTCGGCTGCGTCACCCACAAGGGCCAGCAGGTCCGGGATCGACGCGGGCGGCACGCCCCACTTGGCGGCCACCGCGGCCGCGTCGTACGTCAACCGGCGGCGCCGATCCCACAGGACGACCCGCTCGTCGCGGACGCACTGCGCCAGGTCCTTGTCCACCGAGCAGATGACGACCTTCTCCACGCCGGGCGCCGACTCCCAGCGATCGGCTGCCGTCGCGAGGGCGTCGTCGGCCTCCAGCTCGACCATCGGCCACAGCACGATGCCCAGCGCCTCGATCGCCCGCTCGGCGAGCGGAAACTGGGCGAGGAGCTCGCGGGGCATCCCGGCCGAGCTCTTGTAGCCCGGGTACAGGTCATTGCGGAACGACTCGATCACCCGGTCCGTGGCGCAGGCGACGTGCGTGGCCCCTTCCTCCCGAAGCAGGTAGCAGAGCTGCTCGACCAGGCCCGAGACGCCCGACAAGAGGACGCCGTCCCGGCCGCGCACCGGCGGCCGCGGCGCGTAGTGCGCCCGGAACAGCTCGTACGTCGCGTCGACGAGGTGGAGCTGCACCCGATTCAGCCGGCCTCGACGATGCGGGCGAACGTCTCCAGGTCGGCCTGGAAGATTGGCCCGAAGACGGCCCGGAACGCCATGCCGCCGAGGTGCGGGAAGAGCGGTGCGATGAGTGTCTCGTCCCAGATGACGCGGGTCGTGCCCGCTGCCTCGCCGGGCACGAGCTCGATCTCGCCCATCCCGCCAACCAGGCCGGTGTGCCGATAGGCGTAGCGGTGAGGCGGCTCCCATTCCTCGATCTCGACGGAGTCGCGGACGGGGATCCCGAAGGCGCGGACGAGCGCGTCCGCTCGCGTGCCGACACCGGTCGGACCCGGCGTGACGATGCGGACCCACTTCATCTCGGCCATCCAGCGGACCTGGCCGGGGATGTCGGCCAGCACCTCCCACGTTCGCTCGATCGTCGCCCGCACGACGACCTCGGAATGAATGGACTCGATCAAGGCCTGACCCGCGAGGACGTCCGACTGCCCGGCGAGCCGCCGCTCCAGCACCCACCCGAGCCCCAGGGCGGCGCCGCCCGCCAGGATCAGCCGGCGGATGAGCCGCCTCATCCGGCGCTCCCGTCGCGCAGGAGCTCGACGCCGGCGGCCCGCATCTCCTCCAGCGCGCGGTCGCCGTCGCCGGGAGCGAGGTCCACCGCCCGAACGCCGTCCACCAGGACCGCCGTCTGGAAGCCGAGCCGCGTCGCGTCGAGCGCGGTCGCCTTGACGCAGTAGTCGGTCGCCAGGCCGCCGACGACCACCCGCCTGACGCCCCGTTCCCTGAGGAGCGCCTCCAGCTCGGTGGGGATGGTCGCGCCGCTGCTGGGATCGCGCATCGTGAAGCCGGAATAACCGTCCTCGCCGTTGGCGCCCTTGCGAACGACCGGGCCTTCCACGACGAGGTCGGGATGGAACGCCGCGCCGGGCGTGCCCGCCACGCAGTGAACCGGCCAGATGCCGCCGTCCGTGACGAAGTGGGGCGTCCGGGGAGGGTGCCAGTCTGCCGTGTAGACGACCTGCCCGCCCGCGCCTCCGGCGGCAGCGCCTTCCGCGTTGAGAATCGGCACCACCTCCGCTCCGCCGCGCACCGCGAGAGATCCGGCCGGGTCCGCAAAGTCGTGCTGAACGTCGACCACGATGAGCGCGGTCGCCGGATCGTAGCGCTGCATGGCCCTACGCTACCGCGCCGCTGCCTCTACGGCGACGCGCCCGGCTCGCGGATGGGCTACGCTCAGGTCATGCCCTTCCCGCCCGGCGACCTGGCCGTGCTCGCCGAGACCGAAGAGATCGAGATCGAGACCCGGGCCGACCCGGATGCCCCGGTCCATCGGACGATCATCTGGATCGTCACTGACGGCTCCGATGCGTTCGTCCGCAGCGTCCGCGGTGCCAGGGGGCGATGGTATCGCGAGGCGGTCGCGCACCCCGAGGTGGTCATCAACGCGGCCGGTCGACGGCTGCCCGCCCGGGCGGTCCCTGCCTCGGATCCTCGGTCGATCGAGCGAACGAACCAGGGCCTGCGCGACAAGTACGAGAGTGTCCCCGGCTTCCGCGAGATGCTCGAGCCCGACGTATTCGACACCACCCTGCGGTTGGAACCCGCCTGACACCCGCCGCCCGGAGCGCCCGATGTACTTCGACGAATTCAAGCACCAGCTGCCCGACATCGATCCCCAGGAGACCGACGAGTGGCTCGCCTCACTCGACCAGGTCGTGGAGGACGAGGGGGAGAACCGGGCACGCTTCCTCATGTTCAAGCTGCTCAAGCGCGCCCGACAGCTGCACGTCGGGCTGCCGCCGCTCACCCAGACCCGCTACATCAACACGATCAGCCCCGAGCAGGAGCCGTTTTTCCCCGGCGACGAGGAGCTGGAGCATCGCATCCGGCGGATCGTCCGCTGGAATGCGGTGGCGATGGTGCTGCGCGCCAACAATCGGTTCACCGGCATCGGTGGGCACCTAGCGACGTACGCCTCGGCGGCCAGCCTGTACGAGGTCGGCTTCAACCATTTCTTCAAAGGCAAGGACGAGAAGCCGGGCGACCAGGTCTACTACCAGGGCCACGCGGCGCCCGGGATGTACGCGCGGGCGTTCCTGGAGGGACGGCTCTCCGAGGACCAGCTCGATCACTTCCGTCGTGAGGTCGAGCCCGGCGCGGGGCTGTCGTCGTATCCCCACCCGCGACTCATGCCCGACTTCTGGGAGTTCCCGACCGTGAGCATGGGCCTCGGCCCCCTGTCGGCGATCTACCAGGCACGCTTCAACCGGTACCTGCACAACCGCGGCCTGCGGGACACGTCCGAGCAGCGGGTGTGGGCATTCCTGGGCGACGGCGAGATGGACGAGCCCGAGTCACTGGCCGGATTGTCGATTGCGGCGCGTGAGGGCCTCGACAACCTCATCTTCGTCGTCAATTGCAACCTGCAGCGGCTCGACGGCCCGGTCCGCGGCAACGGCAAGATCATCCAGGAGCTGGAGGGTCTCTACCGGGGCGCCGGCTGGAACGTGATCAAGGTCATCTGGGGCCGCGAGTGGGACGACCTGCTGGCCCGCGACGTCGACGGGCTGCTCGTCGAACAGATGAACAACACGCTCGACGGCGAGTTCCAGAAATTCTCGGTGTCCGGCGGCGCGTACATCCGCGAGCATTTCTTCGGACCAGACGCCAGGCTCCGCAAGCTCGTGGAGCACCTGAGCGACGACGACCTGACCCGCCTGCGGCGGGGCGGCCACGATTACCGAAAGGTGTACGCGGCGTACAAGGCGGCGACCGACTACACGGGTGCGCCCACGGTCATCCTCGTCCACACCGTGAAGGGCTGGACGCTGGGCCCCGGAGTGGAGGCGCGCAACATCACCCACCAGGCCAAGAAGCTGTCGGAGGCCGAGCTGAAGGTCTTCCGAGACCGGCTCGAGCTGCCGATCCCGGACGCCAAGCTCAAGGACGCGCCGTACTACCACCCCGGCCCCGATTCGCCGGAGGTCGCCTACATTCGCGAGCGGCGGCAGGCGCTGGGCGGGCAGCTGCCCAAGCGGATCGTCCGGGTCGCGCCGCTGCCGTCGCCCGCGTCGCAGGTCGACGCCGAGTTCGCGGCCGGATCGCAGATCGCCGTCAGCACGACGATGGCCTTCACCCGGCTCCTGCGGAACCTCATCCGCGACCCGAACCTGGGGCCCCGAATCGTTCCGATCATTCCCGACGAGGCGCGCACGTTCGGCATGGACCCCCTGTTCAAGGAGGTCGGCATCTATGCCGCCGTCGGCCAGCGCTACGAGCCGGTCGACTCGGACCTCGTCCTGTCATACCGCGAGGCGAAGGACGGCCAGGTCCTCGAGGAGGGCATCACGGAGGCCGGCTCCATGGCCAGCCTCCAGGCCGCCGGAACGTCCTACGCCAGCCACGACCTGGCGATGATCCCGTTCTACATCTTCTACTCGATGTTCGGTTTCCAGCGGACCGGGGACCAGGTCTGGGCGTTTGGCGACGCCCGGGGCCGGGGCTTCATGATGGGCGCGACGGCGGGCCGAACCACCCTCCACGGCGAGGGCCTCCAGCACGACGACGGCCATTCCCACATCCTGGCGTCCAACATCCCCAATATCCGCGCGTACGACCCGGCCTTCGCCTACGAGCTGGCCGCGGTCGTCCGGGACGGAATCGAGCGGATGTACGGCCATGGTGAGGACGTCTTCTACTACGTCACGCTGCACAACGAGAACTACTCCATGCCGGCCAAGCCGGACGGCGTCGACGACGGCATCATCCGGGGTCTCTATCGGCTGGCGGAGGCCCCCGCGCTGGACGGTAAGAACGGCGCCGGCAAGGCAAAGGCGCCTCGCGCCCGCCTGGTGGGCAGCGGCTCGATCCTCCAGCAGGTGCTCGCGGCGCAGTCGCTCCTGGCCGAGCAGTTCGGGGTGGCGGCGGAGGTGTATTCGGCCCCGTCGTTCCAGCTCCTCCGTCGCGACGCCCTGGAGGCCGATCGCTGGAACCGGCTGCACCCGGCCGACGAGCCGCGTGTGCCGTACGTGAGCCAGGTGCTCGGCCCGGATGGCGGCCCCATCGTGGCCGCCACGGACTGGGTCAAGGCCCTGCCGGACCTGGTGTCCCGCTGGCTGCCCGACAGCTACATCTCCCTGGGCACGGACGGCTTCGGCCGGAGCGACACGCGCGAGGCGCTCCGCTCGTTCTTCGAGATCGACCCGCCACAGATCGCCGCGGCCACGCTGGCCGCCCTCAGCCGATGCGGGAGCCTGCCCGCCAAGCGGGCTGCCGCCGCGATCAATGAGCTGGGCGTCGATCCCGACAAGACAGATCCGCTGTCCGTCTGACGCGCCGCCCTGACTGGCACCGCTGTTCCGCGGGCGCCGATGCCTGAGCCCGGTCGGCTGGGCGAGGTCGGCCGGCTGTTCCTCCGAATGGGGCTGACGACGTTCGGCGGCCCGGCTGCCCACATCGCCGTCATGCGCGACGAGGTCGTGCGGCGCCGCAACTGGCTGACCGATGCCGAGTTCGTGCAGCTCCTGGCGGTCTCGAACCTCGTGCCCGGGCCGACCTCCACCGAGCTGGCCTTCCACGTCGGCCACCGCCGTGCCGGCTGGGCGGGCTTCGCGGTCGCAGGTGCCGCCTTCATCCTGCCGTCCGTCGTGATCGTCGGATGTCTCGCCTGGGCGTACGTGACGTTCGGCGCCCGCCCGGAGGCAGAGGCGGTGCTGGCAGGCGTGACTCCGGTCGTCGTCGTGATCCTGCTGCGGGCGGGCGCCAGCCTCGCGATGGCGACGATCCGAGCGCCCGCGTTCGCCCTCCTCGCGATCGGCGCGGCGGGCGCGGTCCTCGCCGGGATCGGCGAGCTCGCCGTTCTCGTGGCCGGAGCGGCCGCCGGGATCGTCCTCGGCGCGACGGCAGACCGCCGTGAACCCGCGCAGGTCGCCACGTCGCCGGACGCCCGGGCACCGGATGAGCCCGACATGCGCTCGGGCCGCGCTCCGGCGATTCTCGGCACCGGAGGCCTCGCGGCGGTCGCGGCCCCGGTCGGGGCGCTCGCGCTCAACCAGCTGACGCTGTTCCTGGCCATGCTCAAGGTTGGCGCGATCATCTACGGCAGCGGCTACGTCCTCGTCGCGTTCCTCTACGCCGACCTGGTCGTGGCAAACGGCTGGCTCACCGACCGCCAGCTGCTCGACGCGGTGGCGGCCGGCCAGCTGACGCCGGGGCCGCTCTTCTCCACCGCGACCTTCGTCGGCTACCAGCTCCTGGGGCCGGCCGGCGCGATCGTCGCGACCGTGGCGATCTTCCTGCCGGCCGTCGTGTTCGTGGCCCTCAGCGTGCCGCCGCTCCCGCGCCTCCTCCGAGCGCGCCACGGCCGCGCGTTGGTCGACGGGGTGAGCGCGGCATCGCTCGGGCTGCTGGCGGCAGTGGTCATCGGCCTGGGCCGCGATACCCTGACCGGACCCTTTCCCGTGATCGTTGCGCTGGCCGCCAGCGCGGCATTGCTGGCCAGCCGGGGTCGGCTCGGATCCGGCTGGCTCGTCCTTGGTGGCGCCGTTGCGGGCCTGGCGCGACTGGCCCTGGATGGGGCTTTGGGCGGCGTCCTGGGGCCGCTGGGCGCCTGACTCAAGAGCACTTGCGCCCGTGATTCAAGCACGGTTGACCGATCCTCGGAACCCCACGTATCATCCCGATCGATCACCCCGCACCTGGAGTCTCGCGAACGTGGATTTCGGCGCTCTGACCACTGGCTTGCTGACCGGCCTTCGGGAGGGAGTCGAGGCCGCGCTCATCGTCTGCATCATCCTGGCCTACCTGGCCCGGACCGGCAACGGCCGCTTCGCCGGCCCGATCTGGGTCGGAGTCGCTGCGGCCGTGGTGGCCAGCCTGACAATCGGCATCGCCCTGTTCGTGACGGTTGGAGGGCTGCCGGAACCGTACGAGCAGGTATTCGAAGGCGTGACGCTCGTCGTCGCGGCGGGCGTGGTGACCTGGATGCTCTTCTGGATGCGTCGCCAGGCGGGGACTGTGCGAGGCGAGCTCCAGGCGGCCGTCGCCCGGGTGCTCGATCGCGGTGGCGTCGTGGGCCTCGCGTTGCTTGCCTTCACCGCGGTGATCCGGGAGGGCCTGGAGACCTCGATCTTCCTCGTCGGGCAGGTCCAGGCCGCAGCAAATGCCGGCGGCAGGGCCGATGGTGGCGGCCCGCTGGCCGTCCTTCTGGGTGCGCTCGTCGGGCTCGTTGCGGCGACCGCCCTGGGCTACGGCTTCTACCGGGGCAGTCGTCGGATCGACCTGCCCCGCTTCTTCCGCTGGACGGGCATTGCGCTGGTGTTCATCGCGGCGGGCCTGCTCGCCGGCGCGATCCACGAATTCATCGAGATCGGCGCCATCGGGATCGGGACGGCGACCGCATACGACCTGTCCGGCGTCCTGAGCGACACGTCGGGCGTCGGCGCCTTCCTGCGCGCCCTGGTTGGCTACCGGTCTTCACCGGAGCTGTTGACCCTCGCCGTGCACCTGGCCTACCTCGTGGTCGTTCTTGGCCTCTACCTCCGGCCCCTGCGCGTGCCGCTCGTGAGCCGCTCCGAGGCAACCACCGTCCGGTCCTGACCGCCAGGTCGCAGCTCGACGGGCGGGCTGACGCCGCGGATCAGGGTTGGATGTCGTAGCGGGCCAGGAGCGCCACGTCTGAAGAGGACATCGTCAGGGCGGTGTCATAGAGGCTGCGGATCGCATGGCAGGCCGCCTCATCCGTGGTCGTCGTCCCGGCCGACATCGCCTGGATCGCGCCGATGTCCTGCTCGGACAGGCGGTTGGCGAGCGTCTCGAACATCGTCTGGGCCTCCGCTTCGCTGACGGTGCGCGCGGCGGGCGCGCCTCGGGCCTCGGCTTCCAGGCCCTTGATGTTGATGTCCAGGAACTCCTGGAGCGATCGAGTGTCGAGCGCTTCCATGAGCCCGCGCGAGATGTCCGCGGAGGCCGCCTTGCCGCCGATCGACGCACGGGCGAACCCGGCACAGGTTGCCGTGTTGCCGGAGTCGAGTGCCTGCGTCTGCAAGGTGAGATGCCGGACGAGTGCGGCGTCGTCAAGACGCAGCAGGCCGTGCTGTACGAGCGAGCGAAGGCGGTCGGCTGCGGCCGTGTCCGACATCCCGTCCAGCTGGTTCCCGACCGCGGTCTCGACCCGCTGCTCGAACTGGCTGCGGACCTCCGAGGGCAGCCGCTGGTAGGGACCGCCGAAGAAATTGCCGAGGGCTGAGCCGACGACGCTGCCGACGAGCAGTCCGCTCACAATCTTGACCGCGATGATCCCGGCGCCCGCGGCAAGGGCCGCCAGCACCAAGCCGAGGCGGCCGCGCTTGCGCCGCGGGGCCGCGGGCGGCATCGAACCAGCATCGGGGCCCGGCGGCGGCACGGCCGGGGAGCTCCAGTCCGGGCCGGATGTCGGGGCAGCCGCCGAACCCCACGCCGGGCCCGGCGGTGAGCTCGGCCCGGGCGGTGGCGGTACGGCCGGCGCCCCCGGCTCGCCCGGCTGGCCCGGCTGGCCTGGAGACGGTGGGCGTGGCTCCATGTCGTTCACCTCGAATGCGCCGGCCAACGGGATGCGACGCTCGTTGCCAGATCCTCTCGATCGCTCTCAGCGCGCCGTCGCGGTCACCTGGTACAGCTCGCCCGATGCGAGGTCCGTGAGATACAGCTCCCCGTCGTCGCTCTCGCCGAACGAGCTGATCACGCTGTGCGATTCCAGGAGCACGACGGGCTTCTGCTCGTCGGGTCCCGCCCCGACGATCCCGCGAATGATGCCAGAGCACTCGTCGCCGAATACGTAGCCGCCGACGAGCTCGGGGAGCGCCGATCCTCGATAGACGTAGCCGCCGATCACCGCGCAATCGCCCGCCGAATGGTCGTATTCCGTGATCGGCAGGACGAGGTTCGTGCGCGTGCAGTCATCGGTCTTGAAGCAGTGGCGGCCCTCCATGATGTTCCAACCGAAGTTGGCACCGGCAGGGGTGCCGACCGTCACTCGGTCGATCTCCTCGAACCGGTTCTGCCCGACATCGCCGATCCACAGGTCGCCGGTCTCGCGATCGAAGCTGAATCGCCACGGGTTGCGCAGGCCGTAGGCCCAGATTTCCGGCCGGCTGTTGGTGTCTGCGGTGAACGGGTTGTCTGTCGGGATCCGGTATGGCTGTCCGGCACCGGCGTCGACCGCCACGTCGATCCGCAGGAGCTTGCCGAGCAGCGTATCGAGACGCTGGCCGTTGCCCTGCGGATCGCCGCCCGATCCGCCGTCTCCCATCCCGATGTACAGATACCCGTCCGGCCCGAACGCCAGCCCGCCGCCGTTGTGATTCGCGAACGGCTGATCGACGTGGAGGAGAGGGCGCAGCGAGCTCCGATCGGCCGTGTCCGGGTCGGCCGCGTCCACGTCGACGGCCGCGACGACAGTGTCGCCGTTTGTGTCCGTGTAGTCGATGTAGAAGGTCCCCCCGGCGGTGAAATCGGGTGGGAAGGCAAGCCCGAGCAGGCCGCGCTCGCCGCAGCACGAGACCAGGCTCCGGATGTCGAGGAACGGGCGATCGACCAGCCGCCCTTCCCGGACGATGCGGATCCGCCCCGGCTGCTTGAGGACGAACAGGCGGCCGCTGCCATCGCGAGAGCCGGCGATCCCAACCGGCTGGTCCAGGCCGCCAAGGACCTTGCGCAACGCCAGGCTCACCCGGGCCGGATCGAATTCCGGCTCACCGGCAGGGCTGCCGGCCGAGCCGCCGTCCGGTGGTTGGCTGCTATCTGGGGCGGTCGCCGGCGACGAGGGTTCGGCCGTGCCCGTCGTTGGACTGCCGGTGGCCAGGTCGCAGCTTGCGGTCAGGAGACCGGCGAGGAGGGCCGTGGCGAGGACGTGCGCGAGGCGGCCGGCGCGGGCTCGCCGGCTGGATCGGGCGGCGCCGACTCGTCCCAGGGATGACACTCGGTCCATCCTAATGCGGTACGGGAGATGAGCGATGACGGACGAGACCGATACCCCGGGGCCAGGCACGGCCGCCTGGGACGTCCGGGAGCTGGAGGACCGCCGGGCGGCGTCCGATCGGGCGTACCTGGAGTTCCTCCGGGTCCAGGACCTGTCGGCAGGCCTGTACGTCCTGGAGGCGGGCGGGATCGACCGCCAGCTGCCCCACACGGAGGACGAGATCTACGCGGTGGTGAGCGGCAGTGGGCGGCTCAGCATGGCTGGCGACGATGTCGCGGTCGGGCCCGGCTCGATCGCGTTCGTCGCCGCCGGCGTCGAGCATCGCTTCCACGACATCCGGGCGCGGCTGACGGTCCTGGTCGTCTTCGGGCCGGCCGAGCACTCCCGGGCCGGCGCCACCTAGCGGACCGCCAGATCGGCCCCCATCTGCCGCGCGACGATTTCCCGGAGATCGAGCGCCCGGAGGGCCGACACGCCGGTCTGGTCGTGTCGGAAGAAGACGAAGGCGTCGTGCCCGGCGGCCAGGAATGGGGCGAGTCGGGCGGCCCAGGCCGCGAGCTCGTCCGGTCGATAGGTCGTCCGCCGAAGGCGCAGATACAGGTGATGTCCGGTGATGTCGATCGGCGGCGGCTCGCCCTGCTCGTCGAGCTCGGTCGTGCACCACGCGGCGCCCGCGGCCCGCAGCAGGTCCAGCACCTCGTCGACGTGCCATGACGCATCCTGGCATTCGACCGTCAGCGGCAGGTCGCGCGGCCAGGCACGCAGCAGGGCCGCCAGCCGATCGTCGTCGCGTGCGATGTCGCCGGGAATGCGGAACAGGACGCTGCCCAGCCGATCGCCGAAATGACGGTAGGGCGGCGTCAGCCAGGCGATGGAGCCCACCGGGTCGGCGACGAGCGAGCGGATGCTGCCGCCACGCTGGGCCTTGACCGTGAACCGGAAGTCCGTCGGCGTGGCCGCCAGCCAGGCCTTGATCTTGGCCTCGGTCGGTTGCTGATAGAACGTGTTGTTCAGTTCGCAGGCCGGCAGCCGCTCGGCATAGGTACGGAGCAGCGCGTCACCTCGCGTCCCCGGTGGATAGAAGGTCGGCGCCCAACCGGGATAGGCGAAACCGCTGGTCCCGACGTACAGGCGACCCGCCGTGCGATCCGACATCAGGCCGCCATCATGTGGCCGCCATCGCGCGCGGGCCGCGACCCGCGGGCCGCGAACCCGCCGGCCGTCACTCGGCGGCCGTCACGCGTCCGTGCCGTCCGCATCATCGGCGGCGAATTCGGCGGCCTTCCGCCCGGGCTGGCCGCGAAGCCTTCCGACGAGCCTGGCGAGCGACCGCCCCAGGCCCTTCAGCTCGGCGGCCGACAGCGGCTCCAGGAAGTAGCGCTCGACGCCGCGGAGGTGGGTCGCCGATGCGGTCCGGAGGCGATCGACGCCGGCGTCCGTCAGGACGGCCTCGGCGCCGCGGGCGTCGGATGGGCACTGGGTCCGGCAGACGAGCCCGTCCGCGACCAGCCTGTCCACCAGGCGGGTGATCCCGCTCCGGCTCAGCAGCACCCGATCGGCCAGCGCGTTCATCCGGAGCCGCCGGCCGGGAGTCGCCGCGAGCTGGACGAGCGCGTCGTACTCGGCCAGCGACATGCCCTGCTCCGCCCGTAGCTCCTCGTCCAGGCGGCGACTGAGGAGCGCGTGGGCGCGCAGGAAGGTCCGCCAATCGTCGAGGTCCGGATCGCCGCCGGCGGCGGGGGTCGCCGTGGGCAGCTCGTCGATGGTCATGCGACGTTTCATGATAGGCCATCCCCACGATGATTGAGGCCGCAACGACCGGGCGGGGGTCGACCTCGTCGGCGATCCGCCAACCCGCTGGGAGCGGTCCGCTACCATGGACGACCCGCCCCAAAGCGGGCTCGCCCTCGCAGCCGGAGGTTCCTCCGATGATCGCCTTCGACGTGGACGTCCTCCGCCGCGAGTTTCCGGCCCTCGACCTGGAGGAGGGCGGGGAACCGGTCGCCCTCTTCGACGGCCCCGGCGGAACGCAGGTACCGCGCCGCGTGATCGACGCGATGAGCCGCTACTACAGGACCTCCAACGCCAACGAGGGCGGCGCGTTCGGGACGAGCCGCCGCAGCGACGCGGCGGTGCTGGAGGCTCGTGCGGCGATGGCGGACTTCCTGGGTGCCCGCTCGGTCCAGGAGATCAAGTTCGGCCAGAGCATGAGCAGCCTGACCCTCCACGCCAGCCGATCGATTGCCGCCAGCCTGCGGCCGGGCGACGAGATCGTGGTCACGACGCTCGACCACGAGGCGAACATCTCGCCCTGGCGCCTGGTCGCCGAGGACCGCGGCCTGACCGTGCGTACCGTGGACATCCGGCCCGAGGACGGGACCCTCGACCTCGACTCGTTCGACGCCGCCCTGTCGGGTCGCACGAAGCTCGTGGCATTCGGCTGGGCCTCCAACGCGCTAGGCACCATCAACCCGGTCGCCGAGCTCGTTCGCCGGGCGCACGTCGCCGGCGCCCTGACGTACGTCGACGCGGTCCACTGGGCACCCCACGGCCCAATCGACGTGGATGCGCTGGGGACCGATTTCCTGGTCTGCTCGACGTACAAGTTCTTCGGCCCGCACCTCGGCGTGCTGTTCGGCCGGGCCGAGCTCCTGGACCGGCTGCCGGCCTACAAGGTTCGGCCGGCCCACGACCGATGGGAGACCGGGACGCCGAACTTCGAGGGGATCGTCGGCGCGGCGGCGGCCATCGAGTACATCGCCTCGGTGGGTGAGCGGTTCGGGGCACCGTTCGTCAGCCTGGCCGGCCGAGTCACCGGCCGCCGGCTCATCCTGCGGACGGGGATGCTGGCGATCCGGTCGTACGAGATGACGCTCTTCGAGCGGTTGCTGGCCGGGCTCCAAGCCATCCCCGGCGTTCGGGTGTGGGGGGTCGCCGATCGGGCTCGACTGGCCTCAGAGAGGACGCCCACGGCGTCGATCACGATCCGGGGCGTGGCGCCGCGGGCCGCCGCCGAGGCGCTCGGCCGCAAGGGCATCGCCACCTGGGACGGCGACTTCTACGCACAGTCGCTCGTCGAACGCCTGGGCCTGGCCGATTCCGGTGGCCTGCTCCGCCTCGGTATCGTTCACTACAACACCGCCGCCGAGGTGGACCGGCTCCTCGGCGCCCTCGCGGAGATCGCCGGCTCCGCGAAACCGGCCGCGGTCGCGAACGTCGGGGCGTCATCCGGCTGAGGGCTCTGGCGACCGCTGGCGGGCCGTATCCTGTGAATCGTGACCGCCACACCAATCGCGCGGACCTTCGGCGCCCAGAGCATGACGGCGCCGCTGCGCGAGGTGCTCGTCAAGCGTCCGGGCGTCGCCTTCGGCGCGGCCTTCGACGATCCGTCCAACGGATATCGACATCCGGTCGATCTGGCGGTGGCACAGCGCGAGCACGGCGCGTTCGTCGAGCTGCTGGCCGGGCTGGGACCGACGGTTCACACCCTCGACGCCGAGACGGCCAGCCCCGATCTCATCTACACGTTCGATCCGCTGATCGTGAGCGATGCCGGGGCGATCGCGCTTCGCTCCGGAAAGCCCGGGCGCCAGGGCGAGGAGGCCGCCCTTGAGGGCTGGACGCAGGCGCGTGGCATCCCGACCCTTGGCCGAATCGCGGCGCCCGGCACGGTCGACGGCGGCGACACGTTCTGGCTGCGGCCCGACCTCTTCTGCATCGGCCATTCCCTTCGCACCAACGCGGTCGGCGCGGGACAGCTCGCATCGCTCGTGGGCGGCGACGTGCGCATCTTCGACCTGCCGTATGCGGGCGGGCCCGGTGAGTGCCTCCATCTCCTGTCGGTCGTGTCGCCGGTGGCCGACGATCTTGCGGTGGTCTACCTGCCGCAGCTGCCGGTCGGCTTGTGGGAGCTGTTGGCCGACCTCGGCATCCGGACGATTCCGGTGTCGCCGGACGAGTACGCGACGCTGGCCTGCAACGTGCTGGCGGTGAGCCCTGGCGAGGTCGTCATGGTCGAGGGTAACCCGCGGACGGAGCGAGCGCTGCGCGAGGCGGGCTGCGAGGTCCACACGTACGCCGCCACCGAGATCGGCCACAACGGCTCGGGCGGCCCGACGTGTCTCACCCGCCCGATCCTCCGCGGGTGACCGCGCTCGACGATCTCGAACGATCGGTCCTGGCCGCGATCGACGGCTCACGGGCGGCGGCCGACCTGGCCGAGGTCGTGAGGATACCGAGCGTGACCGGGTCGGAAGAGGCCGTCCAGGCGACGATGGCCCGACTCATGGCCGACGCGGGGTTGGCAGTCGAACGCCTCGAGCCCGATCCATCGGCCGTGGCCGAAGATCCCGATTTCCCGGGAGCCGAGATGCCGCGGACGGCGCTGCCGATCGTGATCGGACGGCTGGCAGGCCGGCAACCGGGGACCCGCATCCTCCTGGTCGGCCATGTGGACGTCGTGCCGGTCGGCGATCACAGGACGTGGGTGGACGAGCCCTTCTCCGGGGCGATCCGGAATGGCCGCCTCTACGGCCGCGGCGCCTGCGACATGAAAGGCGGCGTGGTCTCGATCCTCACTGCCCTGCGGGCGATCGCCGCGACCGGCGCGATGGAGCGGCTGACCGGCGATGTCCGGTTCGTGAGCGTCCCGTCCGAGGAGGATGGTGGCCAGGGCATGCTCGCCGCGATCCGGGCCGGTGCCACCGGCGACCTGGCCGTCATCACCGAGCCCACCCGCCTGGATGTCGTGATCGCCCATGCCGGAGCGATCACCTTCCGGCTGACGGTGCCCGGCCGGGCCGCCCATGCCTACCCGACGATCATCGGCAAGGTCAGCGGCGGCGAGTGGGCTTCGACCGTGATCGACACGGTCATCGCCGAGGGGCGATACGGGGTCCGGCTCGGCCAGACGGTCCGTGAGGCGGAGCGGGAGCTGCGCTCGGCGATCGAGGCCGCCTGTGAGGCGGACGACTTCCTGCGGAACCACCCGGCCATTGTCGAGGTGACCGGCGGCAGGTTCTCCTCGGCCCGGATCCCGGCCGACCATCCGCTCCCGGTGGGCCTGGCCGATACGGTGGCGTCGGTCATCGGCCGGCGGCCCGCTCTGCGCGGCGAGCCGTACGGGGCCGACATGCGCCTGCTCGTCAACGAGGGCGCGACTCCCACGGTCATCTTCGGACCGGGCGACCCGGCGGTGGCGCACTCGGCCAACGAGCACGTTCCCCTGGCCGAGGTCGTCGACTGCGCCCGAGTCGTGGCCGTCTGGTTGGTCCGGACGCTGTCCGGCTAGGCTGGTCGCCGCACGCGACCGTCAGCGGTACGCGCCGTTGAGCTTGAAGATCTCGCCAGAGGCCAGGTCGGTCATCAACAGGCTGTGACCCTCGCTCTCGCCGAACGAGCTGATGGCGTGGCCCGTGTCCAGGAGCAGTCGGGGCGTCTGGGTGGCCGACCCGCCGGCCACGACTGCCCAGATCCGCCCGGAGCAGTAATCGCCGAAGATGTAGGCCCCGGCCTTCGCGGGATATTGCGCACCGCGATAGACATAGCCGCCCGTCACCGAGCAGCCGTAGGTGTGCGAGTACACGGCGAGCGGCATCGTCTTGCCCGACGTGTTACAACCCGTCGGCGGCGAGTAGCAGGCCCGTCCCTCCATGACCCGCCAGCCATAGTTCCGGCCGCGACCGCCCCCGCTCGCCCGCGTGCTGCGATCGATCTCCTCGTAGCGGTCCTGGCCGACGTCCCCGATCCAGAGGTCGCCGGTCGTCCGATCGAAGCTGAAGCGCCATGGGTTGCGCAGGCCGTACGACCAGATCCGGTCGTCGCCGCTGCGGCCAACGAAGGGATTGGTCGACGGGATCCCGTACTGGAGGGTGCCGGTCCGATGGTTGACGTCGATGCGGAGGATCTTGCCGAGCAAGCTGCCGATGTTCTGGGCCCGGTTGCCGGGATCACCGGCCGACCCACCGTCGCCCAGCCCGATGTACAGGTAGCCGTCTGGCCCGAAGGCCAGCATCCCGCCGTTGTGGTTGGCATATGGCTGGGTGACCCGGAGGAGGACCCGACCGCTGCCGTTGGCACGGTCGGGGTTGAGCGAATTGCGCCGATACTCCGCTACCACGGTGTTTCCGTTGATGTCCGTGTAGTTCACGTAGAACTTGTAGTTGGTCGCGAAGGCTGGATGGAATGCCAGCCCGAGGAGGCCGCGCTCGCCGCAGCAGCTCACGATCGTGTGGAGGTCCAGGAAGGGGAGGGCCTGGACGGCGCCGCCCTTGATGAGCTTGATCCGGCCGCCCTGCTCGACGACGAACAGACGGTTGGTCTTGTCATGTGCGTTGGTCACGAACAGGGGCTGGCTGAAGCCACCGGCGACGCGCGCGAGCGACAGCGAGAGGTGGCCGGGCGTGTAGGAGGTGGGCGCCGCGACTCGTTGCGTCACTGTCGACCTGGCCGCCGCCAGGACCGGGGCATGAGCCGCGTCAGTGGGCGAAGCGGCAGCCCTCGGCGCGGATGGCGACGACGGCAGTGATCCGGCGCCGCTGGCCAGCGCGCTGCCCGCAATGGCGAGCCCCGCCAGGATCCGCGCGACCGTGCCGGCCGGGTTCCGCGAGCCGCCCGGGCGTCCTTGATAGTCCGTCGAGTTGCTGCTCCGGTCCATGCTTGCCTCCCAGCCGGCGGTACGCGTCCATCCAGAGGGTCGTCCCGCGCCGCCTGTCGGTCAAGTCGCCCGGTCGTCCGGTCCTGCCGGTGGTCCGGTCCGGCCGCGGCCAGGTGCAGGGGCGGTCGGTTGCAGGGGCGGTCGGTTGCAGCTCGAGGTCAGGTCAGCGCCGGCGCAACCTGACCAGCCTCCGGCTCACCCGCCGGCTGGGGCGGCGGCACGGGCGGTGGACGGCGGTCCCCGCGGGCGACCTCGACATAGCGGCACAGCGCGTTGGCCAGCCGCATCTGCCGCGGCGTCCGGCAACGGACTCGCAGCAGCTCCGGGCTGCAGACGAGGATCGACAGGCCGCGGGCTCGTGAGACGGCGACGTTGAAGCGGTTGGCGTTGTACAGGA